>TARA_R110001632_G_scaffold141565_2_pt1 | contig 48334 bp, 47 predicted proteins | sample TARA_R110001632 | Tara Oceans TARA_R110001632 (sample SAMEA4398266) | marine metagenome | biome: Polar Biome; feature: [SRF] surface water layer (ENVO:00010504); material: water (ENVO:00002006), including particulate matter (ENVO:01000060) such as... | depth 5 m
ATCTGTCAAAATATTTAAACTCGCCCCAAAAGCACCAGAACCATTGGTAGATGTTCCAACACCACGTTGTAATTGTAGATTTTCTATTGAGGAAGCAAAATCTCCTAAATTCACCCAAAAAGTTCCATGACTCTCAGCGTCATTATATGGAATTCCGTTGATGGTTACATTGATGCGCTCACTGTTAGAACCTCTAACATTTAAATAGGTATAGCCAACTCCGGCTCCAGCATCAGAAGAAGAAATTACTGAAGGAAGATAATTTAATAATACAGGAATATCTTGACCTAAATTACGTTTAGCGATTTCCTTTTTACTTAGGTTAGAAAATGTCACAGGAATATCAGAATTTGCTCTTACTGCAGAAACTAATACTTCGTCTAAAACATTTTCATCACTAGAAAGTTCTATGACAACCTCCATGCTTTCTGTTAATCGTACAATACGATTTACAGTTTTGTAACCGACAAAAGAAACTTGTAAAGTATAGGTTCCTTCTTTTAAACCAAGTCTAAATTTTCCATCTACATCAGATGAAGTTCCTTGTTTGGTTTCTTTAATTTGAATCGTTGCTCCTGCTAAAGCTTCTTGATTTTTGTCGACGACTTTTCCTAAAATCGTAAACTTTTGGGCGTTTGTAAGTGTACTTACAAACAAGAATAAAAAAAAGATAATTTTTTTCATTTTAAAAAATTTTTAAAACGAATAAAAAGAGGTAATTATTCTTGTGATTAATGAATAATTAGTTTTGTCATTACGAGGAGTTTACGACGTGGTAATCTCATGATAAAGATTGCTTCAGAATAAAATTCTTCGCAATGACGGTTTCACTTTCCTAAACAGCATTACCTGTTCTAGGTTCAATGGGTATGATCTCAGCCTTTATAATTATGAGTTATTAATGTTGAATTTTAAGTTACAAAGAACTTTTAACTAATCACTAAAAACTCAAAAAAGCACCCCTTTATGAGAACGACACAAAAGTAGTTTGGATATTTGAATTACAAAAGGAATATTAATCCAAATCAGGTTTTTTACGAAGACTCTTTTTGGTGGCAAGTTTTTGCTTGTTATCTAAACGTTTTAATTTTTGAGCTTTACTCATCTTTGTAGGTTTTCTTTTTTTAGGAATAATTAAGGCTTTTGCTAAAACTTCAAAAAGACGTTTGACTACTTTTTCTTTGTTAGTGTGTTGACTTCTACTTTCTCCTGATGATAACTGTAAAACACCTTCTTTTGTTAATCTTGTAGCTAGATTTTTGAATAACAATTCTTTTTCTTTTTCAGAAAATGATGGAGAGCTAGTTAGATCAAAATAGAGTTCAACTTTTGAGGAAACTTTGTTTACATGTTGCCCTCCGGCTCCCGAGCTTCGGACCGCTTTAAATTGGAGTTCTTTGTAAATAGTTTCTTTATCCATTATTTTAGGGATTCTGAATACGAATACAGATTTGTCTTTTTGGAGATGATTTTATCAATAGCATTTACGGCATCATTAAGTCTAGTTTCTTTATCGCCTTTTAATAAAAGATACGGTCTTTTATTGTCTTGTAATGCTTTTTCAAAAGCAGTAAACATTTCTAATCTTAGTTCTGGGCGGTCACGCAAATCATCTTCTTCCCATGGAGTGTCTATGTACGTTAGTAAATACAAATCATATTGACTTTTATTGGCGCCTTTTTCTAATAAAGGATCAACAAATCCTCCATAATACTCCTCAGAATATACTTTTGTTTCTAGTAAATCGGTATCACATATTAAGACTTTGTCAGCTCTTTTTGCCAACCTATTTTCTAGAGCCATTTGCCCGTAAGCAATTGGTAAAATATCTTTTGGTTCACAAGTTCTTCTCTCTTGATTCCACACTTTTTGTAAATACGGACGCGCATATTCTTCTACCCAAACGGTATTATAATGTTTGGCTAATTGAATTGATAGTGTTGTTTTACCAGTGCTTTCTGGTCCAAACAAAACAATCTTTACAAGGTTGATATCCTGTTGTCTAAGGTTTTTTTCCATGCGTAATATCCAAATATTGCTATAAATGTAAATCCTAAATATTGAAAACTAGTAAAAGTGAATCCTTTGTAAAAATATAAAGGAACTGAAATAATATTTCCTGCAATCCAGAATAGCCAGTTTTCTATTTTTCTTTTTGCCATCAACCACATTCCAACAAAGAAAATTGCAGTTGTAATAGTATCAGCATAAGCAACCCAACTTGTCCATTTGTCGAACGTTTTGTAGACAACATACACAAATACAAGAGTAGCTATAAAAATGACAATTGAAATTCTTTTTTCTTGCTGGTTTATTCTAGAAATAGGGGTTACATGTGTATCATCTATTTTTCTAGTCCAAATGTACCAACCGTATACACTCATAATAAAATAGTATCCATTAATCATCATGTCACCTAACAATTCCCATTTTAGCAATAAATAAACAAAAATAGCTGTACTAATCATTCCGGTTGGAAATACCCAAATCTTATTTTGTTTAGAAAACCAAACAGATAGAAAACCAAATATAACAGCTGTAATTTCTAAAGTAATATCTGTAGAAGAATAGTCAGCATACTGTCCAAAAAAGAAATCAAAAATGTGGTTCATAGTCGCTTCGATCAGATTTTACCATTTTTAAATTCAAGATTACATTTTCTTGAGTTTCAAATGAGGATTTAATTTCATTAGTTAAAAAGGGCATGAGTTCATCATAGTCTCCATAAATCTGTGTACTTAACGGATTTTCTAGTACGGTAAATTTAGAAGCTCTTAATTTTTTGATGAAGTTAATAATTGGCGGTTCAAAATCATTTTGAAGCGGCATTAGAGTAAGTTCAACGGATATTTTCATCTTTAGTTTCTGCGTAAGCAGGAATATTTTTAAATTATACTTTTCTTTTTTAGTTCATTAAAAAATGACGGATTTTTTTCAAAAGCGGTTCCAATGACTACCATGTCAGCCCCCGCATCATAAGCATCATTTATTTGAGAAATATTTTTAATTCCACCTCCCACAATTAAAGGAATTGTTAAGTTGCTTTTCGCAAGAGTGATAATATTTGACTCCACAGGCACTGTGGCTCCACTTCCAGCTTCTAGATAAACCACTTTTTTACCAGAGAATTCACCAGCCAAAGCTGTTTTTAAAATTAATTCTAAATCTAATTGAGAAATGGGTGCTGTTTTACTAACTTTTGCTACCGCAGTTTCTTTACCTCCATCAATTAAAATATAACCCGTAGGAATAACTTCTAATTTAGATTCTTTAATTACTAAAGCAGCTTGAACTTGTTGTTCAATTAAATATTCTGGATTTCTACCAGAAATTAAACTCAAAAAAAGAATTCCGTCTGCTTGTGGAGTTACCTGTGAAAAATCTCCTGGAAAAAGAATTACAGGTAGTGTTGTGTGCTTTTTAATTTCTATAACAACAGCTTTTAGGTCATTATTTTTATCGGTACTTCCACCAACAAAAATATGCGTAGCAATTGATTGATTGACCAACTTGATAAAGTTTTGAACAGTACCAATCTTAATTTTTTCAGGATCTATTAGAACAGCTAAAAGCTTTCTACTTTGTTGTTTTGCAGATAAGATATTTTGGTAAATGTTCATATAGATTTCAAAAGTAAGAAGTTCTTGATACATTTTTCTTTATTCTTTAGAAAAACACTCGAACTGACATAGTTTCAAAACTTTACATCTCTGAAACTATTTAAAAAGCATAAACACAGGTAAAACCTTCAAACTCTAAAAAGTGAATGCTATGGTTTGTTGTCGTTCCTTCATATCTAATTTGACCAGTTGTTTTCAGGTTGTCAAATACAAAGTCTTCAATATAAATGTGATGTAAGAACAATAGTTTTTTCTTTCCGTAAATTTTATACAAAGATTCTTTAGCACCCCAAACAATGGTTAATTTACTAACTAAAGCACTATGATTCGCAATAGTTTTGTATTCTTCAAAAGGTGTAAACTTATGCGCGATTTTTACAATTTTATCTCGCTGCATTTCTATGTCAATTCCAACTATATCTTTGGTGGAGACAATAATTGCCGTAAATGTAAAGGAGTGTGTGATTGAAATTGAATTGCCATCTTTTAAATGTGGCTTCCCAAATTCATCATACGCTAAATCATGATCGGTATAGCCAGCTTCTTTCAACAAATGCCGAATGCTTAAAAAACCCCTTTGATGTAATTCGGATTTCATAGAATTTAAACGATTTTGACTGTTTTTAGTAAGCTGAATATCAGTCATTAAATTACCTAAAGGCTCTTCAATCTTCCAAATTAGAACATTTGTAAAATCATTAACATGGATCGTCTTATAAAGCGGCATATTTTAAAAAGTTATTATGTAACTTTGCAGTCTTAAAAATAGATAAAAAAATAACAAAAGATGAGTACAAATACATCTACTTACGTGCCTTACAAAGTTAAAGATATTTCTTTAGCTTCTTGGGGGAGAAAAGAAATAGAATTAGCTGAAGCAGAAATGCCAGGTTTAATGTCTTTAAGAGAAGAATACAAAGACGAGCAACCTTTAAAAGGAGCTAGAATTGCAGGATGTTTGCATATGACCATTCAAACAGCTGTGTTAATTGAAACATTAATAGCTTTAGGAGCAGAAGTTACTTGGAGTTCTTGTAATATTTTCTCTACACAAGATCAAGCAGCTGCAGCAATTGCAGACGCAGGAATTGAAGTGTATGCATGGAAAGGAATGAATGAAGAAGAATTTGAATGGTGTATAGAACAAACTTTATTCTTTGGTGAAGATAAAAAACCATTGAATATGATCTTAGATGATGGTGGAGATTTAACTAATATGGTTTTAGATAAATATCCAGAATTAGTAGATGGAATTAACGGATTGTCTGAAGAAACTACAACTGGAGTTCACAGATTATACGAAAGAATGAAAAATGGAACATTGCCAATGCCAGCAATAAACATTAATGATTCTGTGACCAAATCTAAATTTGATAACAAATACGGATGTAAAGAATCTGCAGTGGATGCAGTTCGTAGAGCAACAGATATTATGTTAGCTGGTAAAAGAGTAGTAGTTTGTGGATACGGTGATGTTGGAAAAGGAACTGCTGCCTCTTTTAAAGGAGCAGGTTCTATAGTAACAGTTACTGAAATTGATCCTATTTGTGCATTGCAAGCAGCTATGGACGGATTTGAAGTAAAGCGTCTAGAAACTGTGATGGGAAATGCTGATATTATCATCACTACTACAGGAAACAAAGACATCGTTAAAGGAGAACACTTTTCTTCTTTGAAAGACAAAACAATTGTTTGTAACATTGGTCACTTTGACAATGAATTAGACATGGCTTGGTTAAATGAAAATTATGGTGATACCAAAGTTGAAATTAAACCTCAAGTAGATAAGTATACCATTAACGGAAAAGATATAATTATCTTGGCTGAAGGTCGTTTGGTAAACTTAGGATGTGCTACTGGTCATCCAAGTTTTGTAATGAGTAATTCATTTACAAACCAAACCTTAGCTCAAATTGAGTTATGGACAAATCTTGATGCTTATAAAAACGAAGTGTATATGTTACCAAAACACTTAGATGAAAAAGTAGCAAAATTACACTTAGCAAAAATTGGTGTTGAGTTGACTGAATTACGTACAGACCAAGCAGATTATATTGGTGTGGCTCAAGAAGGTCCTTTCAAGCCAGAATACTATAGATATTAAATTATTGTCATTCCTGCGAAGGCAGGAATCTTTTTAGATATTAAAAAACCTCCCAATCTTGGGAGGTTTTCTTGTTTTATGAATAATTATTTTCAGTACCTTTCTAAAAAATAAGTAATAAATGAAAGCTTTAGAAAACAGATTAAAACTAATAGAAAGTTTTATTCCACATGCAGAACATTTAAATCCAAAAGTTTCTAAAGTAACTATTGCTTGGCAATTAGATCATAGTTTAAAGGTAATAAACTCAATTACTAAAGCTATGCAGAATTCAGATCCATCATTGTATGTTGACAACTTTAGCATTTTAGGAAAAGTACTCTTAAAATTAAATTTTTTTCCAAAAGGAAAAGCAAAATCTCCAGATCATGTTAAACCACCTACTATAATTTTAAAAGAAAATATTATTTTACAATTACAAGAGGCTAGAGATAATATAAAACAAATTAAAAACTTAGATGAGAAGTCTCATTTTAAACATCCGTTGTTTGGAAATATAAATAAGGCAAGAGTGTTTAGTTTCTTAAATGCTCACACAAACCATCATTTAAAAATTGTAAAAAGTATTTTAAACTAATAATTAAATTTTAATGCAATCATCAAAAAAAATAGGCTTACTACTTGGGCCGTTTTTATTTTTTTTAATACAATTATTGCCAATAAGATTGGTTTCTGAAACAGGAGATGCAGTAATTGCTGTTGCTGTTTGGATGGTTATTTGGTGGATTACAGAAGCAGTACACATAGCCGTAACAGCCTTATTACCCTTGATTTTATTTCCGCTCCTAAAAGTAATGCCAGCAGCAGATGTTGGAGCTAATTATGGAAGTCCAATTATCTTTTTATTCTTTGGGGGTTTTGTATTAGCATTAGCTTTAGAGAAAGTCAATTTGCATAAAAGAATTGCATTGACCATTATAAAAATGACAGGAACAACTCCTAACAAAGTGATCCTAGGATTTATGATCGCTACGGCTTTTATGAGTATGTGGATTAGCAATACAGCAAGTACCGTAGTGATGTTACCCATTGCTATTTCTGTGATTAAATTATTGATTGATGATGAAGATGGTTTCACCAAAGGGGATCGAAATTTTGCTTTAAGTGTGATGTTAGGAATCGCTTTTTCTGCCAATGCAGGAGGAATTGCCACCGTGATAGGTACACCTCCTAATTCCGTTTTAATAGGTTTGTTAGAAAATGAATACAATACAGAAATATCTTTCTTAAAATGGATGACCATGGGATTACCGTTTTCAATTATTATGGTGACTTTGTGTTATTTGGTTTTAGTAAAATTGATGTTTCCTTGTAATGATATAAAATTCACAACATCAGCAAATGTAATCTTGGATGAATTAAAGAAGCTTGGAAAAATTTCCAAAGAAGAGAAACGAGTGCTGACTATTTTTTCAATCACAGTTTTTTTGTGGATTACAAGAACGATTATCAATACTATTTTCCCAGGACTAAAATTATCTGATACGATTATTAGTTTGATTGGAGCGATGTCTTTATTTGCAATTCCATTAAATTTTCAAAAAGGAACATTTATTTTACACTGGAATGATACCAGCAGATTAGCTTGGGGAATTCTCATTCTTTTTGGAGGAGGTTTAGCCTTAGCAAAAGGAATGGCTTCTAGTGGTTTGGTGGATGTAATCACTGAGATTATTAAAAATGGAGGTTTTAGCCCTTTAATAGTAGTTTCGTTATTAATTGTCTTGATGTTATTTATGACAGAGTTGATGAGTAATGTAGCTTTAGTGGCTGTGTTAGCTCCCGTAGTGGCGGGTATTGCAATTGGTCTTAATATTCCGGTTTTAAATGTGTTAATTCCTGTAACAATGGCTTCTAGTTGTGCTTTTATGTTGCCCATGGCAACTCCTCCAAATGCCATTGTTTTCGCAAGTGGTTATATCAAAGTAAATCAAATGGTCCGAGCAGGAATCCTCTTAAATATACTAGCAGTTTTTCTATTAATTCTGTATTATATTTTTGTGATTCCGTTGATTTTTTAAGAAAAATAGAAACTATTTTTTTATAGTAATCATATTTCGTTGAATACATCTCTTACTAGTGCTTTCATTTGATTTTCTGTCATACTATCTGCTCTCTCTACACGTAAAACCTTTTGACTAAGTTCACTATAAGATTCATCTATTACTTTTTTAAATTTCTCATTAGTCCCTGCTGGTCCAAATAGCAATAAAGCATCAGCATCTTTAGTATCATCTACTATTTTTTTAAAATATGCTTTAAGCTGGTGTTTTTCTCGTTCTAAAAACTTACTGTCTTGCACTACATCTTGCGGCCCTCCTTTAAATCGTGTGCCAGACCCACCGCTTATATGATAATGTTCAATTTCTGAATAAACGACTTGTGTTTCTTCTTTTCCGTTTTCTATTGTCACAATAAATACTTTTTCTTTATCTAACCAAATTCCAATATTTTTCATGATTATAAATTTTAGAGTTAATATAATACGATTCCGTAAGCCTTATTTAAAAGAAATACCCCTATAAAAAGTAGTAATATATAGAGAACCTGAACGAACTTTATATTAAATAAAGTAATCCACTTTACGATGAGTTTTGGGAATGTAAATAATAAGATTCCTTTTAATAAAGCAGCCCATCCAAATAAGGTAATCAATAAAGATATATTAGCTTCCCAAACATTGTGAAGTAGTACATTGATTAGCCCAATAATGATAGTGATGAATGAGATAAGAATAGTAAATTTCTGATCTTGGAGATCATCAATGATTTGACGGATTCTTTTAGGGTTAAAACTTAACACAAAAAAGAAGATAACGCAGTACCAACCCCAAAACTTGAATAAAAATAAAGACATGTCCATAACGATTATGTTTAAGTAACTAATTTACAATCACTTAATCGGTTTTGCTATGATAATTATCAGCTTTTCTAATTAAAATACGCTTATCCCAACCATCCTTCTCTATCCAGACTTCTATATTGTATTGCTTCTGAGATATGATTAGGAGAAATATCGGTTACATTTTCTAAATCTGCAATGGTTCTAGAAACCTTTAAAATTCGATCATAGGCTCGTGCAGAAAGATTTAGTTTTTCCATGGCTGTTTTTAATAGGTTTTTACTTTCATCAGAGAGTTTACAGAATTTACGAATCTGTTTTACATTCATCTGAGCATTATAATGAATGTTTTCAAAGTCGGCAAAACGTTTGGTTTGAATTTCTCTTCCGTCTGTCACTCGTTTCCTAATTTCTACACTAGACTCTCCTTTTCGTTCATCAGAAAGCTTTTCAAATGGTACAGGAGTGACTTCAATATGAATATCAATTCTATCTAATAGAGGGCCTGAGATCCTTCCTAAATAGCGTTGCATTTCTTGTGGCGAAGAAGCTAAAGGATTTTTCCCATCATTAAAAAATCCAGAAGGACTCGGATTCATACTTGCCACCAACATAAAAGATGACGGATAGGTGACTGTAAATCTAGCTCTAGAAATAGTCACCTCTCGATCTTCTAATGGCTGACGCATTACTTCTAAAACCTCTCTTTTAAACTCTGGTAACTCGTCTAAAAACAACACACCATTATGAGAAAGTGATATTTCTCCAGGTCTTGGGTATTGACCACCGCCAACTAATGCAACATTTGAAATTGTATGATGAGGACTTCTAAAAGGTCTTTGGTATAACAGTCCATGATCTTTTGTTTTACCAACAACCGAGTGGATTTTAGTGGTTTCTAGTGCTTCATGTAAGGTCATTGGAGGTAAAATGGACGGTAATCTTTTTGCTAACATGGTTTTTCCAGAGCCTGGAGGTCCAATTAAAATAATGTTATGACCGCCAGCTGCTGCAATTTCCATACATCTTTTGATAGATTCTTGTCCTTTTACATCAGAAAAATCAAATTCAGGAAAATCGATATTTTTATAAAACTCTGCTCTTGTATCTACAATGGTCGGCTCTATGTGTTGCTTTCCACTAAAATGATCTATAACTTCTAAAATATTATCAATACCTAAAACTTGTAAATCATTAACAATGGCAGCTTCTTTTGCATTTACTTTAGGTAATATGAAATATTTAAAACCTTCTTCTCTAGCTTTAATAGCAATTGGTAATGCTCCTTTAATAGGTTGCAAACTCCCATCTAGTGAAAGCTCTCCCATAATTAAATAGTTCTCAATTCCTTCAGATTTAATTTGATTAGAAGCAGCTAAAATCCCCATAGCCAAAGTCAGATCATAGGCAGCTCCTTCTTTACGTAAATCGGCAGGCGCCATGTTGATGGTGATTTTTTTACCAGGAAGTTTGTATCCGTTATTATTTAAAGCTGCAGAGATTCTATAGGAACTTTCTCTAACAGCATTATCGGGTAAGCCTACCAAATGATAGCCGATTCCTTTATCAATATTTACTTCAACGGTTATGGTGGTAGCTTCAATACCAAAGACGGCGCTACCATATACTTTTTTGAGCATATTTTTTCTTTTTCAATTAGCAAGCTAAAGGTAAGAAAAAATAAATTTTATGCAGAATTCCTGCTAGCGTTGATGTTTCCGAATAAAGAACGCGTTACCATTTTCTGATACGTGTCTAATTCTTTACTAGATGGTTTTTTAGATTTTAAAATTTCTTGAATCTTTTTTAAAGCATATTGTTGAATTGTTAGCAAAGGCAATACAATATCTTCTCTAACTTCAATTGAAGCCTTTCCATCTGGATAGTTTTCCATTAATTCTTTGTGATCTGCAAGTTTTAGCAACAATCTTTTTGTTGTCTTGTATTCTTCGTAAATCAATTTCCAAAACTCACCAAATTCTTCATCATTGGCCATATAAGCGGTTAATTCAAAAAAGGATTTGGTCAAACTCATCACACTATTTTCTAACAAGGTTTTTAGAAAATCAGAATTGTTATAAAAAACAATCAATTTGTCAAATTCATCGTTGTCTTCATATTTTTTTAGTGCTGTACCAACACCAAAAAACCCTGGAACATTTTGTTTTAATTGACTCCAACTTCCTACAAACGGAATTGCTCTTAAATCAGAGAAATTTAACGAATCTGATTGAGAACGTTTACTGGGCCTACTTCCTATATTAGTTTTTGCATAATATTGAAGTGTGCTCATTTTTTCTAAATAAGGTAAAAACTTTGGATGATTTTTAAAATCAACATAGCTTTTGTAACTAGTTTCAGCCAAATCATTCATAATTACTCGATGATTTTCACTGATTTGATCTCGTTGGAATACTTCATTTTTAATTCCAGAACTTAACAACTGCTCTAAGTTATATTGAGAAGAGTTTAAGGTTCCAAAATTTGAACTAATCGTTTGACCTTGGATTGTTAACTGAATTTCTTTGTCTTCAATAGTTGGTCCTAATGAGGCATAAAACTGATGTGTTTTTCCACCACCACGAGCCGGTGGTCCACCACGACCGTCAAAGAAAATAACGTCGATACCAAATTCTCTAGAAATTGCCGTTAACTCTTCTTTTGCTTTAAAAATAGCCCAGTTTGCCATTAAGTACCCACCATCTTTTGTTCCGTCAGAGAACCCTAACATTATAGTTTGTTTTTCTTTTCTAAAGGTTACATGTTCTCTATAGGATTTGTTTGTATAGAGTGTTCTCATCACTGTTGATGAATTTTGTAAATCATCGACTGTTTCGAAAAGAGGAATGACATCTACTGGAAGTTGTTCACCAAAACCAGATAAATTTAACATGGCAAAAGTCTGCATTACATTCAATGCAGTTTGGTTGTTGCTAATGATGTATCTATTAGCGCCACGTTCTCCATTTCTATACTGAATTTCTTTGATTGCTTGAATGGATTCTAAAGTTTTTACGAGCATTTCATCAGAAAATATCGAAGGATCAATATCCCCTTTTACTTTTGAAAGTATTTTAACCTGTTCCTTTTCAGATAATTTTAAATAGTTCTTAGGGAAAGTAGTGTCTTTAGTATCCAATAATTCTTTCACCATATTAGTGAAGGCATCATGATGCACTCTACTGTCTTGTCTTATGTCTAGCGATGCAAAATGAAAACCAAAAATGGATACCTTGTGTATTAAATCATCTAGATCTTCAAGAAATAATGAATCATGATTTTCGACAAGAATTTTACGGGCTTTATGTAACTCTGATAAAAGAATTTCTTGAGAAAAGTTGACAACTTTATAGCTCTTAGTTACGTGTTTATTTAATCTTTTTTCAACTCTAGTTAAAATTTCTTCAATGCCTTTAAAAGTAAGTCTTCGCTTTACTTTTCTAACATCTTTATGGTAATTTCTAAGGATTGTTTGTCGTAATCTTTCAGCTACTTTTAAAGTGATATCTGTGGTTACAAACGGATTTCCATCTCTATCTCCACCAGGCCAAAAACCAAGATCAATGATTTCATTGTCTAAAATATCTCCGTCATATACATGTTGTTGTACATAACTATAAATCTTACTTATTGAATAGTATAAAACATTTTCTAAATACCAAATGATACTAACAGCTTCATCATAAGGTGTTGGTTTTTGTTTTTTAAAGAATGGAGTTTTTCCTAACTGAGCCAAGAGGTTTTTGATAAGTAATAAATCATCATTTTGAATAGCTTTGTCTAAATCGGTAATAATTCCTAAAACATTTCCAGGGTAAAATTGAGTTGGATGAGCTGTTAATACAATACGTACTTTAAATTCTTTTAGATATTGTTGTAGTTTTTCTTTTTTATTTTGAGAGAATGCTGCGTCTTTAGAACTACGAAGCGTTCCAATACCATCCATATTATTTACAATTGGAAATTCGGCATCTTCAATGGCATCAAATAATACAATTTGACGCTCTATGTATTGTATAAATCGAAATAAGAGGTTTATTTTTTCTTCTTCTGTTGGATTTTCTTGATATTTAGTAAAAAAGGCATCAACGATTTCAGTTGGATTTTTACCTAATGAAAACCCTTTTTTACAAACCTCATGAAATAACGGAAGTAAAACACCTGTATTACTAATCGTATCATACGGCAATGTCATAAATATACTATTGTATATCTGATACTTTGACAATACATTTTCGTTAAACTTTGATAGTTTTTTCGTTGGTGACATATCTAAAAAATTGAATAGTGAAGTTACAAAAAAACCTCTTTTATAAAGAGGTTTGTGTTCGTTTTCAATGAGTTATTTACGAAAACGTTGTAATTTATTAAGGCTATTTTTCTTTGGGTAACCAGCGATTCATCGCATAACCGAATAAAATCCCTCCCAAAATCCAAAAAGGAAATGCAATTAAGACTCTTTTTAAAATAATAGGTTCTCCATTAAAATACGGTATTATAAATGTCATGATAATAAACATTCCAATTCCCCAAGGCAAACCTATTCGAATGATTTCTTTTCGCTTATTTGTCATTTTTAAACTTTTCTTTACCTTTTTTTAGCCACTTATAATAGGTGTCTCTATCTGCATATTGCTCTGCTCTGTGTAAGATTTCTAAATCTGCAGTCATTTGAACATAGAAGGGTTGAGAGGCTGTATGAAAATTTACAGTTTGAAAAGTTGACCATTTATCCCCAATAGTCTCTATCTCTTTTACTTTTCCGTTTTCTCTAATAAACTGAAATTGATCTTCTTCAGGTAATTTTTTTTGATCATCAACATAGAGTGATATTAGAATATAATCGTCTTTTAATAATTGATAAATATCAGGTTCACTCCACACATTTTCTTCTACTTTTCTACAATTTACACACGCCCAACCTGTAAAATCTAATAGAATTGGTTTGTTTGCTAATTTGGCAGCGGCTAAACCTTCTTCAAAATCTTTATAACAATTGAGACCTAATGGACAATCACTTTCTTGTTCGTAAATACTATAGAATTGTGGAGGTGGAAACCCACTTAATGCTTTTAAACTCCATGTTGGAGTTTTGAATGTTCCAGGAATTAAATACACTACAAAAGATAGCACTAAAATTCCAAATGAAATTCTTGAGAAACTTAATTTCTTGCCAGGTCCATCATGCGGAAATTTGATTCTTTTTAATAGATATAAGGCTAATCCAATAAAAATTAAGATCCAGATTCCAATAAAAGTCTCACGTTTTAAAAGTCCTAATCTGATTACTAAATCGGCATTTGATAAGAATTTAAAAGCAAAAGCTAATTCTAAAAATCCTAAGATTACTTTGGTCGTATTTAGCCATCCACCAGATTTTGGTAAAGAAGTTAACCAACTTGGAAATAAGGCAAATAACGCAAAAGGTAAGGCTAAGGCTGCTCCAAAACCTGTCATTCCAGCACTTAATTGCATAGCTTGATCTCCAGAAGTATTTAAGGAACCAGCTAATAAAGAACCTAAAATTGGTCCTGTACATGAAAAAGATACAATAGCTAAGGTCAAGGCCATAAAGAAAATTCCAATAAACCCTCCAACATTTGATGCGGAATCCATTTTGTTTCCCCAAGAACTTGGGAGCGTAATTTCAAAGTATCCAAAGAACGAAAAGGCAAAGAATACTAAAATGGCAAAGAAGAAAACATTGAGCCAAACATTGGTAGAAATTGTATTTAAAATACTTGGATCTAAGCCATCAATTAAATGAAAAGGAATACTTAAAAGAATGTAAATAACTACGATAAATAACCCATATAAAATAGCATTGCTGATTCCTTTTGCTCTACTTTGAGACTGTTTTGTAAAGAAGGAAACCGTTAACGGAATCATTGGAAAAACGCAGGGCGTAAGCAAGGCTAATAAACCTCCAGCAAAACCTAATAAGAAGAGGTTTAAAAGACTTCCACTTTCTTCATCTTGATTTGTTATCTCTTTTAAAAGTGCTGTATTTTTAAGATCTAACTTTAGATTATTGGAAAGTTGTGTGCTTTTGCCATCTATAACAATTTCTTCATTTGTTATCGATTTTCCATCTAGCGAAAATGTATAATCATCTTCAATTTGAATACAAACTTCTTTACAAACTTGTGCGAAAAAGTTCACTTTAACAGTTGTGACATCTTTATTAGTTAATTTAATTCTCTGCGTAATTTTGGCTTTGTCTTTAAAGAAAACCTCTTCTTTTTCCCAGACATCACTATATTCTTTGTAGGTTTTACTTTCTTTTGCTTTTCCTAATAATTCAAATCCTGTAGCATTTTTTGCTATTGAAATAGCAAGTGGTAAAGAAGCATCTTCTGGATTGTATTGAGAATACAGATGCCATTTGTCTAAAATGGTAATATTGAAAATTAAATCATATTCTGTTTCTGATATTTTTTGGATAGATGTTTCAAAAACAGCAGGATCTTTTTCTGTTTGAGCAGAAAGTGTTAGTGTAGCTAATAAAATAAAAAGGGTGAAGAATTTCTTCATAATGTAACTGCTATTTTTAATCGATTTTTAGTGGTTTTTTGAATGCTAAAACGACGGTCTTGTCGCAAGCCAACAACCCAAATAATTTTATCATCGGTATCTGTAAGCAACCAAATATTCTCTTTATCAATTAAGGATAACTTTTTGTCCTTAAAGAGTTGACTTAGTTTTTTGCTTCCGGTCATTCCAACAGGACAAATATAGTCGCCATAACTCCACTTTCTTACAAATAAAGGATACTTTAACAAATCATTATCAACCAAAATTTCATTACTTTCTTTTGATGAGTCATTAGAAGTTGGTTCAAAAGAGATCGATAAAGGTTGTGTTATTATTGTGGTTCCTTGGTTGATAATAAAAGATTTTTTAGCTACCAGATCTTCGTTAATAGTTGTTAGAATCAAATATTTTCGATCTTTTAATAATCGATGTGTTTTAGAAAATACTTGTTTCCCAGGTTGTGCATCAATTAAATCTACTAAGTCGTTCCATTCTGTAAAGCCATATTGATTTAAAACTTGGTATAAATAGGCTTTCTTGTTGTCTAGTTTTTTTAATTTTTGAAGATCAATTTTGATACATTCATTTTCGTAAATTAAAATATCTTCAGAAATATTTTTGATAGCTTCATCAATAATTGTCTTACTCTCGTTTAAGTTTTCTAATGTTTTTTGAAAACTTTCTAATAGATGCGGGTTGATCTCTTGAAGAATTGGTAAAATTTTATGGCGTACTTTATTACGAACATATTTAATACTTGCATTTGATTTATCTTCTCGCCATGTAATTTCATTTTTAATGGCGAACATGGTAATATCATCTCGAGAAAAATTTAATAAAGGCCTTACGGATTTATTATTGATGGGCGGAATTCCAGTAAATCCTTCTAAACCTGTTCCGCGAGTTAAATTGATGATGAAGGTTTCTAAATTATCATTGGTATTGTGTGCTGTTAAGACATAGTCAAATTGATGTTCTTCAATCAATTCATAAAACCAACGATAGCGTAAATCTCTTGCTGCAACCTGAATAGAAACTTTCTCTTTTTCGGCATATTTTTCTGTTTCAAATGAAGTTGTAAAAACAGTAGTTTTTAAATCTTTAGCTAGTTTTTTTACAAAAGTTTCATCGTCATCACTTTCTTCTCCACGTAGTTTAAAATTACAATGACAAAGAGAAAAATCTAATTTCAGCTGATAACATAAATGGGCTAATACAACACTATCAATTCCTCCAGAAATTGCAATAAGTAGTTTTCCGTTTTCAAGAAAAGGAAAATTTTGGTGTATATGTTGTTTGAATTTTTTCAGCATAGAAGCTCAAAAATAACCAATTTTGGGGGTTAAATAGAATGTAAACTACAACACTTTTTTTCGCAACCAAACCCGAATACTTTTTCGAAGAGATTCTTCAGGTCTAGGAAGTGGAATGGTTTTTCCAAATTGTTTGCTTCTCTTAAATTTTGAAAAGGTGATTTTTAACTGTTTCCATTCTTCTGGATACATTTTTAAAAACGTATTAAACATCAATTGTTCTGAATTTTTTTCAGTTAAACTATTGAAAACAGTTTCAAACTTTTCTTCTTGATTTGGAATCATATCTTAGTTAGAATTTGATAAAACAAACTTCATTGCTTTTGCTTTTAGTAAGCATTCCTCATACTCTTTTTCTGGAGTCGATTTTGCTGTAATGGCACTTCCTACAGAGAATGAAAGATATTTTTTTTCTGAATTATACAATATGCTTCTAATCACTACATTAAAATCAAAATCACCGTTTGGCGTAAAATAGCCAACAGTCCCAGAATACAAGCCGCGTTTGGTTTCTTCTAATTCTTCAATAATTTTCATCGCAGAAATTTTTGGAGCGCCTGTCATACTTCCCATGGGAAAAGTATCTCTGATTACATCAACGGGATGTACATCATCGTTTAGCTCAGAAACCACCGTAGAGATCATTTGGTGTACTTGTTTAAATGTATAGACTTTACATAATTCTTCTACTGAAACACTGCCTTTTTTAGCTGTTTTAGATAAATCATTGCGAACTAAATCGACAATCATAATATTTTCAGAACGCTCTTTTATATCTCTTGATAAATCCGATGCTATTTTCTCGTCATCAATTGGATTGATTAATCGTTTTGCGGTTCCTTTTATCGGCTGAGAAATAATTTTCCGACCTTCTTTTTTTAAATATCGTTCTGGTGATGCTGAGAGTAAATAATGCTCATCAAGTTTAAAAAAACTTGCAAAAGGAGGCTCTGAAATTGTATTTAAATCCTCATAAACTTGTAAAGGATTAATAGTGGTGTTTTCAGCAAAGAACTCTTGACAGAAATTAGCCTCATAAATATCGCCTCTATGAATATGTTCTAAAACTTTTGTTACTTTTTGATGATATTCATCTTTATGAATTCTAAGTTTTATTTTAATATCTTGATGACTGAGCGGAGTCGAAGTCATATTGTTGTGATTTCGACTACGCTCAATCACCAAATTACAAACCGCTTCAAAATCACTTTCAATTTCATCATCAACCATTGATAGATAGTGAAATTCTATAGTGTTGTTTTTTATAAATAGAATTTTTTGTGGTTGAAAGAAATACAAATCAGCAAAATTTAGTCCATCATAATTCTGAGAAATTAAATGTTCTGTAGCGTTTTTAACATCATAACTGATGTAACCAAATAAATAATCTTGTGTAATGGATTGATATTCTTTTAACTTATCAAAAGCGTTCACAAAATCAGTTTTGATACTCGTAAATTCATCAACAGCCAGAATACTATTAAAAGAAGTGTAAGATTGATCGTATTGGTTAGAGTCTAACCAAACAGCAGTTTCATATTGCTGAGCCCAACTTAATAATTTTTTATTAAGATTTGGAATATTTTCAATTGAAAAAGTACGAATAGTTCTTTGCATTTCGATGGCAAAAATACAATTCTATTTGTTAGAAATAGGAATTTTTAAACTGATACCCGTTTCTAAATCTGGGGCATTGTTCAATTTAAAATCTTGTTGTATATATAAAGAAATCGCACTTTTTTCTCTTCCATAGGTATATAAAATAGACCAAACAGTTAGGGTTTCATACAAAGTTGAAAAACCGTTGTGCCAACCTGCATTTGTATCCTGCCAAGTTGTACCTCCGTCTAGAACGTAATATTCTCGTTCTTCATTTTTATTGTACCGAGTTTGTAGTTGATAATTGGCAGAGAATGCATGATAATTTCCTTTTCGCGTATATTTTGTAAATTCTACATTAAGTTCTCCACTACCTAAAAATAAATTATTTCCAAATTCTATAGGATCTCCATATCTAATGATTCCTTTGCGCAAACCTGAAAAACCAAGTCCAACTCTAAATTCATTTTTGTTTTTAAGTTTCCACTTTTTATGAATATTAGCAGTGATTCCAAGATCTAAAGAAGGATTGTATTTAGAAGTATTGATTCCTAAATGAGAGCCAAGATTTATAAAAATATTTTTTTCTGGTTTAAAAAAATCAGGATAGTAAAAATGATTCACTTCAACTCCTGCAAAAATTGGTTGATTGTTATTAAGGCTCAATGTTCTATTGTTTCTATCAGTATATTCAACAGTCATTTGATTCATGCCAAAAAAACGTCTTCCAAAAGGATCTTCACCACCGGCAATATTGCTATGAAACCATTCGATACTTTGGTCATTAGTAAAAATGGTAAAAGGAAAATTTCCTTTGGTAGGCATAAAGGTTCTTGCAGTGAATTTTAGTTCGTGTTTCTCAGAAATTTTAGTTTCTAAATCGAAACGAAATACTTTAAAAACAGCATCAATATGAATATTAGAATAATCTGCTGGTGTAGTTGCTTGATCAATAAACTCAAATCTTCTACTGTACCAAACTTGTTGACTTAATCGTTCTCGTTCTGTAGGATCTAGAGGTTGATACATCTCTACAAAAGGATGAAAACTATTGGCACTTTCTAAAGTAAAAGATAGGGAGGTTTTATTTACAGGTCTTTCTTTAAAATTTTGGTTGATTCTCATGTGAAACAATCCAAAATGATGTGCGGTAGTTGTATTGGGCTTATCGATTCCGTTTTTAAGGACTAATGAATCTTTTTCTTGTGCAGAAAGCAGTACATTAAAAAATAAAAAAAACAAGAATAATCTTTGAACCATTTTGTAAATGTAATTGAAATACAGAAAATAAAAAAGCAGCCAATTGGCTGCTTTTTTATTATTTAATTTGCTTTTAAGCGTTTAATGGTTTTCCGTCCCAAGCAGCTTTAGCAGCTTCTTTAATTGCTTCAGAATAAGTTGGGTGACCATGACAAATTCTTGCCAAATCTTCGGCAGAAGCTCTGTATTCCATAGCAACGGCAGCTTCCATAATTAAATCTGCGGCTCTTGCTCCAACAATATGAACTCCTAAAATCTCATCTGTTTTTTTATCTGCTAATACTTTTACAAAACCATCAATATCTCCACTTGCACGAGATCTTCCTAAAGCTCTCATAGAGAATTTGCCAGCTTTGTAATCAATACCAGCGTCTTTTAATTCTTGTTCTGTTTTTCCAACAGCAGCAACTTCTGGCCATGTATAAACAATTCCAGGAATTAAGTTATAATCAATATGTGGTTTTTGTCCTGCTATAATTTCAGCAACTACGACACCTTCTTCTTCAGCTTTGTGTGCTAGCATCATTCCTTTTACAACATCACCAATGGCATAAATATTAGAAACATTGGTTTGTAAATGATCGTTGATTTCAACCTGACCTCTTTCATTTACTTTAATACCTACGTTTTCTAATCCTAATCCTTCTGTGTAAGCTTTTCTTCCAACAGAAACTAAACAGTAGTCTCCTTTAAATTCAACTTCATCACCTTTTTTGTTAGTTGCTTTTACGGTAATTTCATCACCTTTTCTTACTACAGAATTGACTCCATGGCTGGTAAAGAATTTTACACCTTGTTTCTTTAATACTTTTTGTAATTCTTTAGAAACATCAGCATCCATTGTTGGAACAATTTTGTCCATGTATTCAATAACACTCACATCTGAACCCAAACGTTTGTATACAGAACCTAGTTCTAATCCAATAACTCCACCACCAATTACGATCATGTGTTTTGGAATTTCAGGAAGCTTTAAAGCTTCTGTAGAGGTAATGATTCTATCTTTATCAATTGAAATGAAAGGCAGTGTAGACGGTTTAGAACCTGTTGCAATAATAATATTTGCTCCTTCAATTATCTCTTCAGAACCGTCATTCTTTGCAACTTTTACATGTGTAGCATCTATAAAAGAACCCATTCCTTCAAAAACATCAATCTCGTTTTTGTCCATTAAATATTTAATTCCACCAGTAGTTTGCTCTACAACACTAGCTTTACGTTCAATCATTTTTCCAAAATCAATTTTTGGAGAATCGATTAAAATTCCATGTTCTTCAAAATGTTTTACTGCATCATAATAGTGATGTGAAGAATCTAACAAAGCTTTAGAAGGAATACATCCAACATTTAAACAAGTTCCGCCTAAAGTTGAATATTTTTCAATAATTGCAGCTTTTAAACCTAATTGTGAAGCTCTAACTGCGGCAATATATCCACCAGGACCTGATCCGATAACGATTAAATCGTATTTCATTTTAATTGAATTTAATGATACACAAAAGTAAGGATAAATGCGCAAAAAAAATTAAAAATTCAATAGATTTACTATCTTTAAAATCTAAATAAACATACACATGAAAATCGTTAAAAAAATAGTATTGTTTTTGTTAGTAATCTTTGTTATAGCTCAATTTTTTGGACCAGAAAAAAATGAAGGTGAGTTTTCTTCCTTAGATGCTTTTATTGCGGAAACAAATCCACCAGCAAATGTGAAAGGCATTATGAAAGAATCTTGCTTCGATTGTCATAGTGATAAAACCAATTATCCTTGGTACTTTAATGTAACTCCAGTTAATTATTGGATTGCAGATCATATAGAAGAAGGGAAAAGTGAATTGAATTTTTCTAAATGGGCAAGCTATTCTTTAAAGAGAAAAGAGCATAAAATGGATGAAGTTTGGGAAGAAGTAAAGAAAAAAGAAATGCCTTTAGATTCTTATACTTGGACGCATAGTGAAGCAAATTTATCTCAAGATGAAATTGATTTAGTCGTAAGTTGGGCACAAAAGGTTCAAGCTGATTATAAATCGCAATTGACTACAGAATAATTGAAACATCAGGTTTTTATTATAGGTTCAGTTTGGGTTGAGCCGAAATCTTCCGCTGCAGGTAGTAGAATGCTGCAGCTAATTCAAACATTTTTATCTCAAGATTGGAGCGTTACTTTTGGTACAGTTTCACAGAAGAATCCGAATTCAATTGATTTAACTAAAATTGGAGTTACAGAAGTTTCTTTAGAATTAAACAATGTTAGCTTCGACGGATATATTAAGGATTTGAATCCTACAATAGTTGTTTTTGATCGATTTATCTCAGAAGAGCAATTTGGTTGGCGAGTTGCTGAGATTTGTCCAGATGCACTCCGAATTTTAGACACTGAAGATATACATTGTTTGCGTAAAACGAGACACGAAGCGATTAAAAAAGAAATTGAATTTTCTGATGATCTATTGCTAAATTCTGAGATTGCTAAACGCGAAATTGCTGCTATCTACAGATGTGATATTTCTTTAATTATTTCAACTTTTGAAATGAAACTCTTGCAAGGAGTTTTTAAAGTTGATAAGAGTTTGTTGTCTCATTTACCATTTTTTCTCAATCAAATTGATATAGAAAAACAACAAAACTGGAAATCGTTTGAAGAAAGAAATCATTTTGTCTCTATCGGAAACTTCTTGCATGCGCCAAATGTAGATGCAACAATTCAGCTTAAAAATGTTGTTTGGAAATTAATTCGAGATAAAATCCCAACAGCAGAACTTCATATTTATGGAGCATATCCAACTCAGCAAGTATTAGAGTTTACAAACAAAAAAGAAGGATTTTACTTTCATGGTTTTGCAGAAAACGCCAATGAAGTGATTGAGAATAGTAAAGTCCTATTAGCTCCTTTACGTTTTGGAGCTGGAATTAAAGGGAAATTAACAGACGCTATGTTGAACGGTACACCTTCAATTACAACTTCTATTGGAGCAGAAGGAATGTGTGGAGAATTATCTTGGAATGGATTTATAGAAGATGATTTTCAAAAGTTTGCAGAAAAAGCAGAGGAGTTGTTTACAGACAAAGATACTTGGAGTTTTGCACAAAAGAATGGTGTAGAAATTATAAATAAGCACTACAATAAAGAAACTTTAGAGAATGAATTTTTGGCTCTGATTAGAGATGTTTATGCGGATTTAAAACAACATAGAAATCAAAATTTCACTGGTAAAATGTTATTGCATCATTCATTACAAAGCTCTAAGTATATGAGTAAATGGATTGAAGAAAAGAATAAATAGAGGTGTTTATTCTTTTGGAGTATAATCTAAAGGCAAAGCATCTGCAATTTTCTCATAGCCCCAATATCCTTCCATAAAAACATCTAAAGGTTCTATAAATATACCAGACGGATCTAATAAAACGCTTTCTGTAAAAAGAATAATTTTTGAACTTTGATAATTTAATCGATTAGGTCCTTTTCTAAAATTATATTCTTCTTTTTCATTCATATAATTAATATCTAAGTAATTCTGAAACTTAAGAATTACTTTATTGTTATCCTTAATGAGAAAATTTTTTTCAGTTAAACTATCCTTTATTTTGACATCAATAAATTTTTTTAAGCGAGAGTTTCTAATTATTAATAAAAGAGAATCTTTTTTTGAATAAGTTAACGTATCATCACTTTTTTTTAATCTAATATCTTTTGAATTGGGGATCATATATGGAGTCATGGAGATATTAACACCTTTTAATTTTGCTAAATGTTTTTTAGCATCATTAATTAAGCTATCTGAGGGTCTTTCAGGGTTAAGAATTCTTTTAAAAAGGTTGATGACATATCCTTCTCTATATAGAGTTCTATTTCTTGCTGCTCTTACAAAATGCATTTTAGAACCATTATAGGCTCTTAGTCTGTTTTTTTTCCATTTTCTTTGCTTGCTTTTGCCTCCTTTAATTTGCTCATATCTACTATAACCTAGATATGTTATCTTAGTAGAAGACAATTTGTAATAAACCAAGTCATAATAAATTGTATAGCCTAGACTTTTATTGATGATTTTAATAGGTTTGGTTACATATGCTTCTAAAACATTGCTTAATGTATTATAATCAAATTGAATAACATCAGGGTTTTCAATTTTACAATTCTCAGCAAAAATTGTTTTTCCAATAAAAGATTTTCGAAATCTAGATAAAAAATAGGCCCTATCTTCATCTGAATATTTTTTACTATTTAAAACAATTTCATCAAGAACATTTCCTGTTTCTTTTGTTTTGAATGTAAACTTTCTAATTGTTTTTTTTGTATCAATTTGATATTGAATAGTCTCATAACCTAAATAGGATATAATTAAATCATGAACTCCTGCTTTTATGAATAATTCAAATTCACCTAAATCATTTGTTGTGGTTCCAATAGAAGTATTATTTAAATATACAGCTGCCCCGATTAGAGGAAGATTGTTAGAATCTAAAACCTTTCCACTAATTCTAGTTTGTGCATTATTGATGAATCCATTGAGTAGAAAGAAAAGTATTAGAAGTTTTTTCATTACAAAAAGTTCATCAAAAATTATTCCGTTATAAAAGTCCTGCTCTCTTTAATAAAGCGTCTGGTTTTGGTTCTTGTCCTCTAAAACGTTTGTATAAAATCATTGGTTTTTCTGTTCCTCCTTTGCTTAAGACGTGTTCTTTGAATTTGGTAGCAACTTCTTTGTTAAAAATTCCTTCTTTTTGGAAATATTCAAAAGCATCAGCATCTAAAACTTCCGCCCATTTATAAGAGTAATATCCGGCAGAATATCCACCTTGAAAAATATGAGAAAATGAAGTACTCATGCAATTTTCTGCAACATCTGGATATAATTGAGTATTAGAAAACGCTTTCGCTTCAAACTTTTTGACAGAATTAATGGTCTCTGGCGACTCGCCAGCATGCCAAGCCATGTCTAACAATCCAAAACTTAACTGACGTAAGGTTTGCATTCCTTCATGAAAACTTGCTGATTCCTTGATTTTTTGAACATATTCCATCGGAATAACTTCTCCGGTTTCATAATGCTTGGCAAACAATTCTAAGGCTTCTTTTTCGTAACACCAATTTTCTAAAACTTGACTCGGTAACTCAACAAAATCCCAAGAAACAGAAGTTCCTGACAAGCTATTATAAGCAGTGTTTGCGAGCATTCCGTGTAAAGCGTGTCCAAACTCATGAAACAATGTAGTGACTTCGTTAAAAGTTAATAAAGAAGGCTGAGTTTCTGTAGGCTTGGTAAAATTACAAACGATAGAAATATGAGGTCTATCATTAATTCCGTTAAATATTTGTTGCGATTTGTAGGATGTCATCCAGGCTCCGTTTCGTTTTCCTTCTCTAGGATGAAAATCGGCATACAAAATTGAAACATCTTCACCTTTGTTATTTTTAACTTGATAGGTTTTTACATCTTCATGATATTTTTGAATATCAAAAACTTCTTCAAAAGTAAGATCAAACAATTTATTTGCAACAGTAAAAGCACCATCAATTACATTCTCTAATTGGAAATATGGCTTTAGCAATTCTTGATCTAAATTGAATAATTCTTTCTTTAGTTTCTCTGAATAATACGCACTATCCCATTTTTGAAGTTGCTCAATTCCATCTAATTTTTTAGCATAATTCTGAAGATTTGCAAATTCTCTTTCAGCTGCTGGTTTTGCCTTTTTAAGTAAATCATTAGAAAATGAGATTACTTTTTCTGGAGTTTCTGCCATTCGTTCTTCTAAAACAAAATGAGCATGCGTTTTATATCCTAATAAATTAGCTCTTTGATGCCTTAAGTTAACAATGTCTAAAACAACTTGCTCATTATTATTATCATTTTCTTGAAACCCTTTTTTTCCGAATGCAATTGCTAATTTTTTTCTTAATTCTCTATTGTCAGCATAGGTCATAAAAGGAATATAACTGGGGTAATCTAAAGTGATAATCCAGCCTTTTTTATCCTTTTGTTTTGCTAATAATTGAGCAGCATCTTTTACGCTTTTTGGAAGGCCAGATAAATCATCTTCATTGGTAAGATGCATTTCAAAAGCATTTCCATCGGCTAAAACATGTTCTCCAAACTCTAAAGTGAGTTTTGATAATTGAGCGTCTATTTTGCGTAATTTATCTTTATCGTCATTGTTTAAATTAGCACCGTTTCTAGAAAAACCTTTGTATTGTTTTTCTAACAACATGGTTTGTTCTGGATTTAAGTCTAAAGAATCTTTGATATCATACACCGATTTTACTCTTTTGAATAAATCAGCATTTAAAATCATATCATTCTTAAACTCACTTAACCAGGGAGAAATTTCTTTGGCAACTTTTTGAATTTCATCTGAAGTTTCAGCAGCATTAATGTTGAAGAATATACTTGTAATTCGACCTAATTTTTGTCCCGTAAAATCTAATGCCTCCGTAGTGTTTTGAAATGTTGGTTTTTCAGGATTAGTAACAATTGCCTCAATTTCTTTTTTTGTAATTTCTATTGCTTTTTTAACAGCCGGTTTGTAGTCTGCGACATTAATTTTTGAAAAGGGAGCTGTATTAAAATCTTCTAATAAAGGATTCATCAGTTTATACGATAAGATTGATTTATATTATTTTTTTACGCGTTCTGAAGCTTGATTCACTTTCATTTTTAAGCCTTCTTTATAGGCTATAATTTTGTCTTGAACACATTTGTCTGAAGCTCCAATAATTTGAGCAGCTAAAATTCCAGCATTTTTTGCGCCGTCTAATGCAACTGTAGCAACCGGAACACCCCCTGGCATTTGTAAGATAGATAAAACAGAGTCCCAACCATCAATTGAGTTGCTGCTTTTTACAGGAACTCCAATTATTGGTAACGGACTTAAGGATGCTACCATTCCTGGTAAATGAGCGGCACCACCAGCTCCAGCTATAATAACTTTTATGCCACGAGTGTGAGCATTTTTAGAGTAGTCAAATAATTTTTCTGGAGTTCTATGAGCTGAGACAATATCTACTTCAATTTGAATATCAAAACTTTCTAAAACATCAATTGCTTCTTGCATGATTGGAAGATCTGAATCGCTTCCCATTATAATTCCTACCATTATGTTTAATTATTTGCTAATTACTTTAATTGTTTCTTTTACTTCTTGTGCAACTTTTCTAGCAATATCAATATTTTCATTGACAATGGTTACATGACCCATTTTACGAAATGGTTTGGTTATTTTCTTTCCGTAAATGTGTGGAGTAACTCCGTCAATTTTTAAAATTTCTTCAATATTTTCATAAACGACATCACCTGTATAACCTTCTGCACCTACTAAGTTAACCATAATTCCGGCTACTTTACTTTCTGTGTTTCCTAATGGAAGATTTAAAATACTTCTTAGATGTTGCTCAAATTGATTGGTGTAACTAGCTTCAATGCTATAATGACCAGAATTATGCGTTCTTGGAGCAACTTCGTTCACCAAAATTATGTCTTCTTGAGTTTGAAACATTTCAACAGCTAACAATCCTACAAAGTCAAAAGCATCCGCTACTTTTAGAGCGATTTCTCTTGCTTTATCAGCAACATTTTTATCAATTCTAGCAGGACAAATAACATACTCTACTTGGTTTGCTTCTGGATGAAATTCCATTTCAACTACAGGATATGTTTTTACCCCTCCATGGTTGTTTCTTGCGACAATAACAGCTAATTCGTTTTTAAATGGAATTAGTTTTTCTACAATACATTCGCCAGCGGGAAGGTTTTCTAAATCTTCAAAGTTTCGAACAATTTTTACGCCGTTTCCATCGTATCCAAAACGAGTAGCTTTCCAAACAAAAGGAAAATCGATAATGCTGTTATGATAGGAGTGTTTTAACTCTTCTACATAGGCATAATGAGAAAAATCTGCTGTAGGAATTCCATGATCTTTATAAAAATTCTTTTGTTGCGCTTTGTTTTGAATAATTCTGATATCCTTTGGCTTTGGATAAATGGTTAGTCCTTCATCTTCTAATTTGTCTAACGCATCAATATTTATATTTTCAATTTCAATGGTTAAGATATCAACTTTTTTTCCAAAATTGTAAACCGTATCAAAATCTAATAAATCTCCTTGATGAAATTCGTTACATATTTGAGCACAGGGAGCATCCGCAGATTTGTCTAAAATTATAGTATAAATGTCAAATTTTTGGGTTTCGGCAAGTAACATTCGGCCTAGTTGACCGCCGCCTAAAACACCTAATTTAAAGTCTGAAGAGAAATAGTTTTTCAAAACAAAATGGGTTTGAAATTAGTAACAAAAGTAAGCATTCTATCTCCTAAATTTATATTAAAAGTTAGTGATTCTTAGAATAGAACCGTTTAAGTTTTCAACATTATATTTATTAAGTGAACAAGTTACCCCTTGTGTTAAGGGAGCGCCGGTTATAATATTAAACTCGCTATCATCGCACTGACATAAAATTCGCAAACTAGAATCTACGATCATTTGAGAACATGCTGAAAGATTCTGACCAGGACAAAGTCTATCCCAAGCAAAAAAATCAGTTCCATTTGTGGTATATACAATTAAACCCTGAAAACCTCCACTTGTATATGCCCATCCGCCTGGAACTTGTAAATCTATAAACTGAGGAAGGTCTAAATTTACAGTTTCATTTACGCTAACAAAGGGAAAGCAACCGTTGTTGATTTGATTGTCTATACAGCTTGAAAATAAAACTGTTGCTATTAAAAAAAATGCTTTTCTCATATTAAATCTATTGAGGATGTGTTTTAAACGATGACAATTTACAAATATTTTGTACATTTGTAGTCTAAATCTCATCCTGTAAAAAGGCAATGAGATTTTCTATTTTTATATAGACTGTTAATTTAGAGCATAAATTGCAGATAATAACCATTTAAAACTTAAACATTATGAGTAATGTTTCATATTATACCCCAGAGGGATTAAAAAAACTAAAAGACGAGTTACTTCAATTAGAGCAAATTGAAAGACCTAGGGTTACCCAAGAAATTGCAGACGCAAGAGATAAAGGTGATTTAAGTGAAAACGCTGAATATCATGCAGCTAAAGAAGAACAATCGTTGTTGGAAACTAAGATTGCGAAGCTTAAAAATGTAGTGGCGAGTGCTAGAATTATTGATGAATCTCAATTAGATGTTTCAAAAATATTGATTCATTCTATTGTAAAAATTAAAAATAAATCAAACGGAATGGAGTTTTCTTATACACTAGTAGCAGATTCTGAATCTGATATTAGAAACGGAAAACTTTCTGTAAATTCTCCAATAGGAAAAGGATTATTGGGAAAAGAATTAGGAGATGTTGTTGAAATTGAAGTTCCAAACGGTATGATGACTTTTGAGGTTACTGAAGTTTCAAGATAAAAAACAATAAATAGTTGACTGAAACGCTTTTCTTATGGAAAGCGTTTTTTATTTTTATACAAATTAGAGAGACATGAGTATTTTTACAAAAATCGTATCAGGTGAAATTCCTTCTTATAAAATAGCAGAAGATGAACATTATTTTGCTTTTTTAGATATCAATCCCAATGCAAAAGGACATACTTTGGTGATCCCCAAAAAGGAAGTTAACAAACTATTTGATTTGGATAAAGCAGCATATACTGGATTGATGGATTTTTCTTACCGAGTTGCAAAAGCCTTAGAAAAAACAGTTCCTTGTAAACGAATTGGAATGAGTGTGATTGGCTTAGAAGTACCTCATGTACATGTACATTTAATTCCAATAAATATCATGGAAGATATGCGTTTTATGAAGAAAGAAAAGTTAAATGAGCAAGAGTTTACAGAATTAGCATCCGCTATTTCAAGTAATTTTATCTAGTACAATTTGAAAGCTTGTTCCCTTATTTAGTTCAGATTTTTTCACAAATATTTTTCCATTGTGATAATCTTGAATAATCCTTTTAGAAAGGGACAACCCTAGACCCCAACCACGTTTTTTTGTAGTAAAACCTGGTTTAAATATTTTTTTAAATTGAGACTTAGCCATTCCCTTTCCGCTATCTGAAATATTGATGATGATTTTTTTAGAATCATTTGTAATTTCAACAGCTAAATCACCTTTGCCTAACATGGCGTCAATTCCGTTTTTAATTAAATTTTCAATCACCCAACCATACAGCTCCTCATTTAAATTGCTGTAAAGCACTTTTTCTTTGGCTACAAATGAAAAAGATATTTGTTTTGAACTTCTGGTTTCTAAATACTCATAAGCTTTTTTAGTCACAGAAATTACATCTAATTTTTTTAGTTCAGGAAGCGAACCAATTTTAGAAAATCGATTGGCAATGGTGTTTAAACGATGGACATCTTTTTCAATTTCATTCACATATTTGTCATCTACATTTTCCATTTTTAAAATGGCAATCCAACCCAACAAAGAAGATAAAGGAGTTCCGATTTGATGTGCTGTTTCCTTTGCCATTCCTGTCCATAATTTATTTTGTTCAGCAACTTTACTAGAAGTAAACATCATATAAATAACAGCTAAGAATAAGGCCAGAATTAAAATTAAAGTAAGCGGATAATAGGTGAGGTTATTTAATAGATCCGAGTTTCTATAATAGACATACTGTTTTCCATCTTTTAAAAAGCTAATTTCTATAGGTTCATTTTGGGCTTTCATAATTTCTAGCTGATCTAACAAATAGTCATTATTTAAAGCTTTGATAGAATCTAAGTTGAAATATTCTAGAATATTTCCTTTATCATCTGCCAAAATTAAAGGAATGTTGGTGTTGCTTTCTATGATTGCCAGAGGTAGCGTTGTACTTGCTTCTAAATCTGTATTGGTCGCAATTTCTTGCTGAGCAGCCGCCACTATTTCCATTTTCACACGCTCTTCATTTTTAAATCGTTTAAAAAAAGAATAGGTGTTCCAAAGGATTAAGGTAACAATGGTAAACGAGATGATAATAACTACTCGCTTTAGAAGAATTGTGTTTTTTAGAAAACTCATCAAACAAATATACTAGATTCAATAACATAACTCATTTATAAAATTGATAGTATCTTTACAAGACAAATTTTTTCACATGCTTTCTATCAATCCAAAAGAAATTTCAACAGGTAAATTACACGGTTATTTATTAGATGCAGTAGCTCCAAGACCTATTGCTTTTGCTAGTACTATTGACGAAAACGGAAACCCGAATTTATCTCCTTTTAGTTTTTTTAATGTTTTTGGTTCTAATCCTCCAACCATGATTTTTTCTCCAGCAAGAAGAGTCAGAGGAAATACGACCAAACATACATTACAAAATGTTGAAAAAATCAAAGAAGTGGTCATCAATGTGGTAAATTATGACATTGTTCAACAAATGTCTTTAAGTAGTACAGAATATGCGCAAGGAGTTAATGAATTTGTAAAAGCAGGATTTACAATGTTGCCTTCAGATTTAGTAAAACCTTTTCGTGTTGCAGAATCTCCAGTTCAATTTGAATGTAAAGTAAAAGATATTATTTATACAGGAGATGAAGGCGGAGCAGGAAATTTAATTATTTGTGAAGTTGTAAAAATTCATATTCAAGATGAAGTGTTGGATGAAAGCGGAAATATAGATCAACATAAAATAGATTTGGTGGCAAGAGCAGGAGGGAGCTATTATTCTAGAGCTAGAGATGGTTTTTTTGAAATCCCAAAACCTATCTCAACCTTGGGTATTGGAGTAGATTCAATTCCTGCGGAAATAAGAAATAGTGATGTGTTAACGGGTAACAATTTAGGAATGTTAGGAAATGTAGAATCTTTGCCAAATAATGGAGATGTTGATAACTTTGCAAAAGAACACCCAGAATTAATTGGTTTAGAAATGGTAAAAAAACATACATTTGCTCAACAATATTTAGATAATAATGATGTAGAAAGTGCTTGGAAAGTGCTTTTATTAAAATAGTAATTATGGAAGTAATAGGTAAAGTTAAATTAATAAGTGAAACTCAAACTTTTGGAAGTAATGGGTTTAGAAAAAGAGAATTAGTTGTCACTACAGATGAGCAATATCCTCAAATGATTATGATTGAGTTTGTACAAGACAAATGTGATTTATTAAACAACTATTCTGTTGGACAAGATGTAAAAGTATCGATCAACTTAAGAGGTAGAGAATGGATTAATCCACAAGGAGAAGCAAAGTATTTTAACTCTGTTCAAGGATGGAGAATAGAAAGTTTAGCGCAAGCTGCTCCCTCTCAAATTCCTCCAACGGAACAATTTCAAGCTGCTCCAGATTTAAGTAGTGATGAACCAGACGATTTACCATTCTAAAAAAGAATACGTATATAAAAAAAGCCTCGCAATTTGCGAGGCTTTTTAGTTATATAAAGAATCTAATTATTTAGGATCTAATGCATTGTCAATTCTAACAATTGCATCTTGTAAATGATACCTAGTTGTTGTATTTGCCGCTTTAGATACATTCGCTTTTAAGTCGCGTTTCAATCTATTTAGCTCACCTCTTACCATAGCTTTAATATCTGACTGGTCAATGTTTACAGTACTTCTTTTGAAGTATCCTGCATTTGCACCTCTTTGATTTTGAGCTTTGTTTAATAAGAAATCTAATCTGTTGATATGAGCTCTTTGTAAGTTTCTTCTATAAGTATCAATAGCTCCACCTCTGTATAACTCAGACCAAACACCTTGACGTAAGTCATAGAACATTGTTAAAACAGTATATGCTTTATTTCCGTTCATGGTTTCGTTTTCAATCATACGAGCCATTCTTCCAGCATTTAAAATATTGTTTAATGCTCTTGTTTGAGCACTACCAATTCTTTCAACTGCTCCAGAAAATTGAATTTTTCCGTAGATGTTTTTATCAATCATCCAAGTTGGAGTTTCAAATAATTCGTCGTTGATGAATTTTAAAGCTTCTCTTTGACGTGCTTTGTCTACATGTGTATAAACTGCTCCGTCTTGACCTGCAGCTTTATAGTTTTCATAAACACCACCAACATTGGCAGCAACATGACCCATATAACGGTTAAATTGACCAACTACTTGACCATACATCGTTTGTAAATCTTCATAAGTCTCACCATTCTTTGTGGTCCACTTTTCAAGATTTGGTAAAATACGTTTCAAGTTTTTAATACCATAAGCACTTGCTTTCATTGCATCATCTCCTAAATCTTCAGTTTGAGAACTAGGGTCTACAACTCCACCAGCTTGTTGATGACCAAAACGGTACATTGGATTGTCTGCTTTATCTAAAATCCATTTGTTAAGAATTGGCTTTTCATCTTCAGCTGTAGTATTTAAAATTGGACGATATCCCCAATTAATTGAATACTTATCATAAGGACCAACATTTGGCATTAAAGCAACACCTTTATCTTCTGGTTGTGCTACATAATTAAAACGAGCATAATCCATAATAGATGGAGCAGTTCCAAACTTCTTAGTAAATGTAGCTGAACGCAAAGAATCTACAGGATACGCAACACTAGAACCCATGTTGTGTGGTAAACCTAAGGTATGTCCAACTTCATGAGCAGATACAAAACGAATTAAAGGTCCCATAGTTTCATCTTTAAATTCAGCAGTTTGTGCATCAGGGTTGATAACTGCAGTTTGTATAAAGAACCAATTACGTAATAAACTCATTATATTATGATACCATCCGATATCTGATTCTAAAATCTCTCCAGAACGAGGATCACTTATATGAGGTCCGTATGCATTTTGAATATCAGAAGCGAAATAACGAATTACAGAATAACGTACGTCTTCTGGAGACCAATCTGGATCTTCTTCTTTAGTTGGTGCATCTTTAGCAACAATAGCATTTTTAAATCCTGCAGCTTCAAAAGCAACTTGCCAATCATTTACTCCTTGCTTTAAATATTTTCTCCATTTCATTGGAGTAGCTGGGTCTATATAATAAACAATTTGTTTTTTTGGCTCTACCAATTCACCTGCATTAAACTTTGCAATATCTTCATCTTTTACTTCTAATCTCCAACGATCTAAATAACGAACAGTTTTAGCTTTTTGAGCATCTGAACCATAATCTACTTGTGCTCTGTCAAACCAACCAACTCTTTCGTCAAAATAACGACGCTTCATTGGTGTTTTTGGCAATAAGATCATTGAGTTACTCATTTCTACAGAAATAGATCCAACACTTCTATTTGAAGGAGGACTTGATGCAAAATAAGTTTTCACATGTCTTAGTTCTATGTTTTGTGGATAGCTGCTTACTCTTTCAGTAAAAGAACGCTCTTTGTCTAATCGTGTAACTCTATATCTAGTTCTAGATCTTTGATCTAGTCCCATTGGCTTAATGTCTTCAGTTAATAATTTTGTAACATCAATAACTACAGCTGTAGTGTCTTTATTAAAAGCTTTGATTGGGAACGAGTATAAAACAGGTTCGAAATTTGAATTTTTAACAGCTTTGTTTATTGGAAGTAAAGAATCTGCAGTAATTTGATGAGAAACAATTCTTAATAAGATTTTCTTACCTTTTCTTTGCCATCTAAGTACTTGATTATCTGTCTCCTCTCCACCATAACCAATTCCACTAGCGGTTTTAGCAATTCTAGTAACCATTAACATTTCTCTATTCATCAGAGAATCAGGAATTTCAAAAAGATAAGTGTCATCTAAAGAGTGTACTTTAAACAACCCTTCGTCTGTTTTCATCTCTTTTGTAACAACCTTACCATATGGTAAAATTGCTCCTTTTTTAGGTTTAGGTTTAGGTTTCGGTTTTGCAACTTGTTCTGTTTTTCCTTTTTTGCTTTTCTTCTTTTTACGTTGAGCATCTGCATCAATCGTAAGTCCAAATACAAAAAGAACAACAAGAATTCTTGAGAGTAATTTATGCGTCATAATATTAATAATTTAAGTGATTTTATTTGAGCGTTCGAAGTTAGGTATTCTATCAACTTGCAACTCTTAATGAAATGTTAAACAGAGTAAGTCAAAGTACTATCAAAATAAAAGAGGGAATCATACATTGTATAATTCCCTCTTTAATACTTTGTAAGTATTTTAAGATTAGCTTTCTCCTAAAAAAGGATACCTGTAATCTGTAGGAGTTACAAAAGTTTCTTTTATTAGCCTTGGCGAAACCCAACGTAATAAGTTTTGAGCAGAACCAGCTTTGTCATTTGTTCCTGAAGCTCTTGCTCCGCCAAATGGTTGTTGGCCTACAACAGCACCTGTTGGTTTGTCATTAATATAGAAGTTTCCAGCACAGTTTTCTAACGCTTTTGTAGCTTCGGCTACTGCATATCTATCTGTCGAGAATACGGCTCCTGTTAAAGCGTATTCTGATGTAGCATCTACTAATTTTAAAGTATCAGCCCATTCTGCATCTTCATAGATATATATTGTAACCACGGGACCGAATAATTCAGTACACATAGTTGTATATTTTGGATCTTTTGTTACTATTACAGTTGGTTCAACAAAGTAACCTTTTGATTTATCATAGTTACCACCTGCAACAACTTCTGCATTTGAATCGGCTTTTGCAGCATCAATAAAAGATGCTAACTTATCAAAAGAAGCTTCATGAATTACCGCAGTAATAAAATTACCCATATCTTCTGGAGAACCCATTTTAAAAGAGGCAATATCTTCTTTTACAAAGTTTAATGTTTCTTCAGCTAAGGATTTTGGTAAATACACTCTTGAAGCTGCAGAACATTTCTGACCCTGAAATTCAAACGCTCCACGAGAAATTCCTGTAGCAATTTGTTTTGGATTTGCAGAAGGGTGAGCGATGATAAAATCTTTACCGCCGGTTTCTCCTACTATTTTAGGATACGTTTTATAGTTGTGGATGTTCTCTCCAATTTTTTTCCAAATTTCTTTGAATACGTAGGTTGATCCTGTAAAGTGAATTCCCGCAAAATCTGGACTCGCCAATACTGTATCCGTAATCATAACTGGATCACCATACACCATATTAATTACCCCATCAGGAACTCCGGCTTCTTGAAAAATATCCATCAATACTTTTGCTGAGAATATTTGATGATCTGAAGGTTTCCAAACAACCGTATTACCCATTAAAGCAGCACTTGCAGGTAAATTTCCAGCAATAGCCGTAAAGTTAAAAGGTGTTATTGCATAGACAAATCCTTCTAAAGGGCGATATTCAACACGGTTCCATATTCCTTCAGCAGAATCTGGTTGCTCTTCATAAATTTGAGACATAAATTCTACGTTAAAACGTAAAAAATCAATGTATTCACAAGCGGCATCAATTTCTGCTTGATATACAGTTTTTGATTGGGCTATCATGGTAGCAGCATTTATTTTTGCACGATAAGGGCCGGCAACTAATTCAGCAGCTTTTAAGAAAATAGCAGCTCTTTCTTCCCATGGCATTTGAGACCATTGTTTTCTTGCTTCTAAAGCCGAATTAATCGCATTTTCTACATGTGACTTTTCTCCTAAATGATACTGACCAACAACATGTTGATGATCATGAGGAAGTGTCATGTTTTTAGTATTTCCTGTTCTTACTTCTTCGTTTCCAATATACATTGGAACATCAACAGATCCTTTATAATAAGCAGTATATTGCTTTGAAACTGCTTCTCTTTCTGGTGTTCCTGGAGCGTATGATTTTACAGTCTCATTAATTGCAGTTGGTACGTGAAAAAAACCTTTTCCCATTTTGTGTGTTTTTAAGTTGTAATCTACTAATTTTGGTCTCGCGAAGTTACAACTTATTTGTCAGTTTTTGAAACCGATATAAGTCAGAATAACGTTTATTATAAACTCTTTACCTGTATGTGTACAGTTACTTATTTACCTCTAAAAAATAATGGTTTTATCTTAACTTCTAATCGAGATGAAACTCCATTGAGAAACACAATTGCTCCAAAAACATATATAGAAAACGGTGTTGAAATTACCTATCCTAAAGATGCGTTAGCAGGTGGAACTTGGATTGGTGTGAGTACTAAAAACAGATTAGTTTGTTTACTAAATGGAGGCTTTGAAAAGCATCAACGAAATTCTCATTATAGAATGAGTAGAGGTGTGGTGGTGAAAAATATTTTAAGTGTAGAAAATCCTATCAATTATATTAAAGACTTTGATTTTGAATCTATAGAGCCTTTTACCATTATTTTGGTTGATTGGAATACTGATTTAAAAACCTATGAATTGGTTTGGGATGGAAATTCAAAACATTTTCAAGAGTTACATCAAGAACCCAAAATTTGGTCTTCTTCTACCTTATATGATTCAAAGATGAAGTCAGAAAGGATGCAGTGGTTTCAAGAATGGTTAAATCAACATTCCGATTTTCATCAAAGCGAAATTTTAGCGTTTCATCAAAGTACTGATAAAGGAACTGAAGGAACCAGCTTAAAAATGAAACGTCCTTTTGTAGAAACGGTAAGTGTTACATCTTTTCAAAAAGGGGCTACAGAATCTTCTATGAAATACTTCGATCTAAAAGAAAGTACCATCACAAAAATTAAATTCTAATACATTAGAAAAGTAATTGCAGATACAATTGCAAAACCAAAAGCGCCTAAAATAAAGAATACTGAATTTAAAAGACAGAGTTTTATGAAGGTTTTAATATAACCCTGTTGGTAAAACCTTTTCATAGCTATTAATAAATAAACAAGAAAAAGTACAATAAATATCCAAGTAATATTCTCGTTACTAGTTATTAAACTTAAACAGAAAAATATAGTTAGTAAAATAAAAAAGACAGTTTGTGTATGAAAAACAAAAATCAAATGTTCTACATAGCTAAACTTTCTTCTGATATAAATAAACCGCAAGAAGAGTGTGAAAATTGGTAAGAAAATAAAAATAGAAATTGAGGCATAAGAAATAAGTTCCCGCATAAATATCTTGTTCTCTTCCTGTGTATTTGACAGAAAAGCATTTATTTTATCAGCCCTGCTGTATTTAAATCTGTTCCAAAAATTCTTTTTTATTTTTAAACTATCTAATGCCTCATCTATGCCTTCATCTTTATGCTCTTTTTGATAAGAAATCATTTTACTTAGCTCACCATTGTCGTTGTTAAATTCAAAATTGTTAATATTTTTTTTAGATTTTACAGAGTCTTTGACTTGATTGATAATTCCTAAAGCTTCTGCTCTTTCTGAAGAATCTAGTCCTTTTAAGCTCTCTTGAAAATTTGCATTTTTAATAATAGAATCAACTTTTTTGTTAGTATCGGTGTTGATGTCAATAATATTTAGGCCTTCGCTTTTTTTTCCTTTTCTAAAATCATCAAATTCATTGTATTTATCGGCCAAGCCAAGAATAAGAAAGAAAACAATAGAAACAGTTAAGTAAAATTGAAATGGATTTGAATAGCGAGCTCTTTTTCCATCAATAAAATCTCTTGAAACTTTTCCTGGCTTTATTAAAAGGGGAATTAATGTAGTCCAAAATTTCGCATCCCAAGAAACAAAACCATTAAAAACTTCAGCAACAAAACTTTTAAAAGTGATTTTTTTGCTTTTGTTTTTTTGACCACAATTTGGGCAGAACTTTTCTTGACCAAAAAACGGATGTCCACAGTTGAGACATTCGAGTTCTTTAGGTAAGGCTAATTTTCTGTTTTTATTTCTCTTAGTTAGTTTAATGATACGAGTGTTGAAAGTTGAAATGTTGGTATTGTTACTTTAAAGTTCTTGTGAGTTGCTAGATTTTTCATTGTAAAAAAACCACCCATAGAGCCCATATTGGATTGTAAAAAAGTTCCTGATTTGTACGTGTAAACATCTTGAGGTTCTAGAATTGGCGATTGCCCTACAACGCCTTCTCCTTCTACTATTTCTTTTGTATTTAGAGAGTCAAAAATTTCCCAATGACGATCTGTTAATTGAACAGCCTCTGAAGAATTGTTCTCTATAGTTATATAATAGCTAAATGTTTGATACATCATATGGTTTCTGAAAATCGTACCGTCATAGGTAGTTTTTACTGAAATTTTTATTCCTTTTGTAATTTGCTGAACCATATTCAGCTAATGTAGAAATTTAGTTTAGAAATCACAAGTAGATTAACGTTCTCCTTCAAACTTAATCGTTCCAACACCAATTACGCTGTCAAATAAAGCTCCAAAAGCTTTGTGATAAACAATTACAGTGTAATCATTTTCGGTTTTAGAGAAGTTTCCTCTGATGTCAGCTTCTGAAATGAAGCCATTATCATCTTTAGCGACAAAGGTATAATTGTAAAAACCTTGCTTCAATAAAAACTGAGTTCTATAGGTATTTGATGAAGCATCAAAAAACATTTTATTTTCTTCGTTTAAACTAAAGTTGTTGAATCCTCCGTATAGAAATACTTCTTTGTTGGGAATTTCATCTTCAACTTCTAAAGCAAAATGCATCATTGCATAATCAGCTTCTGTTTTTGGACTCGATGCTTCAACTGTTCTGACAACAAACTGCCCGTTGATATCTGGATTATAAGTGTAAGATTTTACTACTCTGTTCTTATAAGGATATAAATAATTATGAAAAATTTCTTTCCGCTCAACTTTGGCAACATTGATGCTGGCATTTCTGATAATCTTATTGTCAAAAAATAAGTATTCATTTCCGCCCCAGAAATTTGTTTTTCTAGTGTAGTTATAGATGAGTTGATTGGGTTTAAAAAACTGTGGTTGTATGTCTGTTATGGCAGTATTCCAATTTTCATTTTGTAAAATGGCTACATGAATTTCTTGACTTGGATTATTAATTTGTAGCTGAGAATGATTTACTAAAAAATTGACGGTTTGAGCTTCATTCATATTTTTAGTATCTCTACTTCTGCTAACAGAAACACCTACTGTTACTGTGTTTTCATACAAGGTAAATCGTCGCGTAAAAATAACATCTTCCACTTCGTCTAAAACAGAAAGTAGGTAATTTCCGCTTTTTGTTATTCTTGTATTTTGATTAGGAAATTGAACAGAATAATGTGTGTAATTTTGGAAGGTGTTAAAGGAGTTCTCTACATTAAAAATAATATTAGACTGAAACCCTTCAATGTATTGATTGGCTATTAAATTACTTTTTTTCCAATCGTGCGTCATCAATTCTAATTTGTAATAATAATCTTTTTGGTCACCTTCTAAATCATCAAAACTCAACTCCAAGGTTTTTCCTAAGGGAACAATGTGATTAAAAACATTATCGCCTAAAGGTCTTAATTGTATGGATTTAATATAGTTAGGTGCTGTTTGTTGTGCAAAGTTATTACTAAGGCCAAAGAGAATAAAAAAAGAAAGAAATATTTTTTTCATAAAAAATTGGGATAATTTTTATTGATATACAAAAATGTGACCATTATTTTTTTACAAACCTAAACAATAAAAAATAAGAGTGCGATTTGTTTAATTTAGAATAATTATAAATAAGGAAATAACTCTAAGATAAAATCTTAAATATTCTGACTTCGCTCTCAAAATAACTAAATTTGCATGATTTTTTTAGATAACTAAATTTCGGAAGTATCATGTCAAAAGACATCAGTATTAAAAAAGGTTTAGACATTAAACTAGTTGGCGAAGCAGAGCAAGCTACTAGTAGTATTCCTGTCAAAGGAGTGTTTGCTTTAAAACCAGAAGACTTCCACGGAATCATCCCAAAACTTATCGCCAAAGAAGGAGCTGAAGTAAAAGCAGGTGAATCACTTTTTTATTCAAAAAGTGACGAACGCATTTTATTTTCTAGTCCCGTGAGTGGAAAAGTAACGGAGATTGTTCGTGGTGCAAAACGTAAGATTTTAACCTTGAAAATTCTTGCTGATGGTAAGCAAGAATTTAAAGATTTTGGTAAACAAAATGCAGGTAAAATGTCTGCAGAAGAAGTAAAGAATCATTTATTTACTTCTGGTTGTTGGCCATTTATAAAACAACGTCCTTACGATGTAATTGCAAATCCTAATCAAGCTCCAAAATCAATTTTTATATCTGCTTACGCAAGTTCACCTTTAGCGGCAGATTATGATTATACATTGGCTGGTAAAGAAAAAGAATTGCAAGCGGCTCTAACAGCAGTTTCTAAATTAACGGAAGGGAAAGTTCATGTTTCTGTAGGAAAGAATTCTAATTCGCCGTTTAGTGGATTAAAGAATATAGAGCTTCATAAAGTATCTGGACCGCATCCTGTTGGAAATGTTAGTACACAAATTGCACAAATAGATCCTATTAACAAAGGAGAAGTTGTGTGGGTTGTAACTCCGCAAGATTTAGTTGTGATTGGCGAATTGTTCTTAACAGGAAACTTTAATCTAACTAGAACAGTTGCTTTAACAGGTTCTCAATTTGAAAAGCCATCGTATGTTTCTGTTGTTTCAGGAGCAGCGATTTCTGAAGTTGTGAAGAAAAATATCCAATTAGACAATACCAGAATCATTAGTGGTAATGTATTGTCTGGAACACAAGTTTCTGAGGATGGTTTTTTAGGATATTACGACAATCAAATTACCGCAATTCCAGAAGGTGATGATTATGAATTCTTCGGGTGGAACAAGCCTGTATTTAACAAGATTTCTCCATCAAGAGCATTAACATTCTCTTGGTTAAATCCTAAGAAAAAATACGATTTAAATACCAATACAAACGGAGAACACAGAGCTTTTGTAGTTACTGGGTCTTACGAAAATGTATTTCCTCTAGATATGTATCCATTACAGTTCTTAAAAGCTTGTATGTATCAAGATTTAGATGAAATGGAAGTGTTAGGTGGTTATGAAGTAGCTCCTGAAGATTTTGCATTAACAGAATTTATCTGTGTATCTAAACAACCACATCAGAAGATAGTGAGAGAAGGTTTAGATTTAATGAAAGAAGAATTAGGCTAAAAATAGATATCAAATGAGCTTAAAAAGTAATTTACATAATTTAAAAGAGAAGTATAAAGGAACAAAGATGGCTCCTGCGTTTAACGCAATCCATACTTTTTTATACTTACCAAATGAGGTAACTCATAACGGAACTCATATCAAAGCAGCAGATGATTTAAAGCGTACCATGAATACGGTAATTATGGCTTTAATTCCATGTTTGTTGTTTGGAATGTTTAATGCTGGATACCAACATTATGCAGCTATAGATGCAGCAAAAGGAATTACCACAGAATTTTCTGTCTTAGGAAGTTTTATTACATGGGATAACTTTTGGATTGGAATCATCAAAGTACTTCCATTAGTCATTGTTTCTTATGGAGTAGGATTACTAGTAGAATTTATTTTTGCAGTAATCAAAGGACATGAAGTAGAAGAAGGATACTTGGTAACAGGAATGTTAGTGCCATTAATTGTTCCAATTGATACACCATTGTGGATGTTATCAGTAGCAGTTATTTTTGGAGTAGTCATCGGAAAAGAAGTATTTGGAGGAACGGGAATGAATATCTTAAATCCTGCACTTACGATTAGAGCCTTTTTATTCTTTGCGTATCCAACTTGGATGAGTGGAGATAAAGTTTGGGTATATGATGCCGTTAATAGAGTTGGAACACCAGATGCAATTTCTGGAGAAACTATTTTAGGTAGTTATGCTCAGAATCAAGACATTGTGTATTCTAATTGGGATATGTTCTTCGGGTTTATTCCAGGTTCAGTTGGAGAAACTTCTACGTTTTTAATTTTATTAGGAGCCGCTTTCTTAATCTTTACGAAGATTGGAAGTTGGAGAATTATTCTTTCAACATTTATTGGAGCTGCCGTAATGGGATTGATTTTCAATCAAGTTGTTGCAGCAGAAATTATTACAGATTCTAGTAAGTTTTACGGATTAATGAGTACAGATTGGTGGCAACACTTAATGATTGGAGGATTGGCATTTGGAGCAGTCTATATGGCAACTGATCCAGTAACCGCATCACAAACCAATAAAGGAAAATGGATTTACGGATTCTTAATCGGATTTATTTCTATTATGATTCGTGTCTTCAATCCGGCATATCCAGAAGGAGTTTTCTTAGCTATTCTATTAATGAATGTATTCGCTCCTACGATTGACCATTACGTGGTACAAGGAAATGTAAAGAAAAGATTAAAACGTTTAAAAGCTAAAACAGCCTAATTATGTCTAAAAGAACAGATAGTAATTCGTATACAATGATTTTCGCCGTAGGAATGGTGTTAATTGTTGGAGCCTTGTTAGCTTTTTTAGCATCGTCTTTAAAGCCTAACATTGATGAGAATAAACGTATAGAGAAGCAACAAAACATCCTGTATGCAATGGGTGTAAATGAAAACGATGAGTCGAGTGCAACCTTTGTTTCTACAACAGTTGCAGGAGATGAGTTTAAAAAACACATCACCAAGCAATTAGTCATCGAAGGCGATAAAGTCACTGAAGATGAAAAAGCGTATTTGATAGATGTAAAGAAAGAAAAATCAAAAGCAAAAGAAGGTGGTGTAAGAAGACTTCCTTTATTTGTTGGAGAGAAAGACGGTAAAACGTTTTACGTTGCTCCAATTAGAGGGAAAGGACTTTGGGATGCTATTTGGGGATATGTTGCCATGGATGAAAATATGGTAGTACAAGGAGCCTATTTTGATCATAAAGGAGAAACGCCAGGATTGGGAGCAAACATTAAACAACGTTACTTTATGGACGATTTTATTGGAGAACACTTATTAGATGCCTCAGGAAACTTTAAAGGAATTACCGTTGCTAAAGGTAACAATGATGCAATCAATAGTGATAAAGAAGATCATGAGGTAGATGCAATTGCAGGAGCAACCATTACAGGTGATGGTGTTTCAGCAATGATCAAATCTGATTTGAGATTGTATGTATCTTATTTCAAAACTTTAAAAAAATAATTTTATGGGACTTTTATCAAAAAAAGACGCAAAATTAATCACAGATCCACTAACGGATAACAATCCAATTACCATTCAGGTATTAGGAATCTGTTCTGCATTGGCAATTACTGCAGAGCTAAAAGCTTCGATAGTAATGTCTATCTCAGTGCTATTCGTTTTAGGTTTAGGAAACGTAGTTATCTCTTTGATGAGAAATATTATTCCATCAAAAATTAGAATTATTGTACAGCTAATTGTTGTGGCAACATTGGTAATTATTGTTGACTTAGTTTTAAAAGCTTTTGCTTATGAATTGAGTAAAACATTATCTGTGTTTGTAGGATTGATTATTACCAACTGTATTATCATGGGGCGTTTTGAAGCTTTTGCTTTAGGAAATGGTCCTTGGAAATCATTCTTAGATGGAATTGGAAATGCCTTAGGATATGGGGTGATTTTAATCATTGTAGGATTCTTTAGAGAATTATTAGGTTCAGGAACCTTATTAGGTTTTCCTGTGTTAGGAGATCCAATTGGGTCACCAGAAACTGGACCAACAGGACTTTATGGACTTGGATATGAAAACAATGGATTTATGTTGTTATCACCAATGGCATTAATTGTAGTTGGAATCATTATATGGGTTCAACGTAGTAGAAACAAAGCATTAATCGAAGAAAACTAAAAATTAGTAGTTAGTTCCTAGTGAATAGTACTCAGTACTAACAACTCAGCACTAACAACTAAAAACTAAAATATATGGAACACGTAGAATTATTTTTCAAATCGATATTTATAGACAACATGGTATTTGCAACCTTCTTAGGAATGTGTTCTTACCTTGCTGTATCTAAAAAAGTAGCTACAGCTGTAGGTCTTGGAGCTGCCGTAATCTTTGTATTAGCAGTAACAGTACCTTTAAACTGGTTGTTAGATCAATATATATTACAAGAAGGAGCATTGGCTTGGTTAGGTCCAGAATATGCTGAGTACGACTTAAGTTTCTTATCATTTATCATGTTCATTGCAACCATTGCAACCATGGTACAACTGGTAGAAATTATTGTTGAAAAATTCTCACCTTCTTTATATAATTCATTAGGTATTTTCTTACCATTAATTGCAGTAAACTGTGCCATCTTAGGAGGGTCTTTATTTATGCAATCACGTGAGATAGCAACTTTAGGATTAGCGACAACGTACGGAATTGGATCAGGAATTGGATGGTTTTTAGCAATTTTAGCAATTGCAGCGATTCGTGAAAAGATTCGTTATTCTAGTGTACCTCCAGCATTAAGAGGTTTAGGAATTACATTTATTATTACTGGTTTAATGGCGATTGGATTTATGAGTTTTGGAGGAATGTTAACGGGTGGTGATGAAGAGACAAAAGAAGAGAAAACAGAGGTGGTTTCTACAAATAAAACTGAAGAAGTCAAGGAAGTAGTGAAAGAAGATGAAGAAAAAATAGCTGATAACATAAAAGAAATACAGAAGTAAGATGATTACATTAGCAGCAAGCACAACAGGAACTATCTTAGCAACCGTAGCAGCTTTTTTACTGATTACGTTGTTATTAGTAGCATTACTATTATTTGTAAAACAAAAACTTTCTCCATCGGGTCCAGTTACGATTACGATTAATGGAGAAAAGAAAATAGAAGTGGCTTCTGGAAGTACACTTTTAACAACACTTGGAAACGAGAAAATTTTCTTGCCATCAGCTTGTGGTGGAGGTGGTTCTTGTGTACAATGTGAGTGTCACGTTAATTCTGGTGGAGGTGAAGCTTTACCTACTGAAACACCTCACTTTACAAGAAAAGAATTAAAACACGGTATCCGTTTAGCTTGTCAGGTTAAAGTAAAACAAGACATGGATATTTCTATTCCAGAAGAAGTATTTGGAATTAAGAAATGGGATGCAACTGTAGTAAGAAACTATAATGTAGCTTCTTTTATTAAAGAGTTTGTAGTGGAAATTCCAGAGGATATGGGATATAAAGCTGGAGGATATATTCAGATTGAAATTCCTAATTGTGAAATCAAATTTGCAGATATGGATATTACTGCACACCCAGAAGAACATGAAACTCCAGATAAGTTTCAGGCCGAATGGGATAAGTTTGGTTTATGGCCTTTGGTAATGAAAAATAATGAAACAGTAGAACGTGCGTATTCAATGGCTTCTTATCCTGCAGAAGGAAGAGAAATCATGTTAAATGTACGTATTGCAACTCCGCCATGGGATCGTGCTAAAAACGGTTGGATGGATGTAAATCCAGGAGTAGCATCTTCGTATATATTTGCTCAAAAACCAGGAGATAAAGTAGTAATATCTGGACCTTATGGTGAATTCTTCATCAACGAGTCTGATAGTGAAATGTTATATGTTGGAGGTGGAGCAGGAATGGCACCAATGCGTTCTCACTTATATCACCTTTTCAAAACCTTAAAAACTGGACGTAAAGTTACCTATTGGTATGGAGGTCGTTCAAAAAGAGAATTATTCTATATCGATCACTTTAAATCTTTAGAAAGAGATTTTCCAAACTTTAAGTTTTATATGGCTTTGTCTGAACCAATGGAAGAAGACAACTGGAAAGTTAAAGACGGAATTGAAGGCGAAGGAGACGGGTTTACCGGATTTATTCACAACTGTGTGATAGAAAACTATTTAGACTTACACGAGTCGCCAGAAGATATCGAATTGTATTTCTGTGGTCCACCATTAATGAATAAAGCAGTTCAGAAAATGGGAGAAGATTTTGGAATTCCTGATGAGAATATTAGATTTGACGATTTCGGAGGATAGAAATCAGATTACTATATAACAAGAAAACCAGCACTCTAAAGTGCTGGTTTTCTTGTTAATAGAAGAGGGTTAAAATATTTTTTTATACATTTAGCTATTACTAACTAAATTTTATAAGGATGAATACAAAGAATTTTTTAATTTCTGGTCTCGCCGCTTTTGTAGTTAATTTTTTACTTGGGTGGCTTTTTTATGGAATCTTATTTCAAGATTTATATCCTAATCAAGGAGAAGAGAATATGATCTTTATTGCATTGGGTTGTCTTTTCTTCGGATTCGTAATTGCCTACGTATTTACAGTTGTAGCTTCTATTAAAAGTGCAAGTGAAGGCTTTAAAGTTGGAGCAATTTTTGGTTTATTAAATTCTCTAGCCATGAATTTCTTTATGTATGCTACGCTAGAACCTAATTATCAAAATATAGCAATAGATGTTGCTATAAGTATAGTAATGGTAGGTATTATGGGAGCCTTGGTTGGAGTGATTAATGGAAAAATGAAGTAATCTTCTTAATCTATAAAAATTTAAAACCAGCTTATATAAAGCTGGTTTTTTTATGTGATGACAGTTTCTAATTGATATTTAGGCTCGTTATTTTCATATTCAAACAATTTAGAATACTCCATTACATTAGGAATGTTATCTAGACTACATAAGAAGGAAACAACCGCACAGAGACCGTTAAATAAACTTTCTTTATCTCTAGGGTTTTGTGGTTTTGGGTTATAATGACATAACGGAGTTTTAAATCCACATGCTTCTAAAAATACTTTCTCTATTTCTAATAATTCTTGAGGAGTATATCCATTAAACTTTCTTCCTAATCGTTGATGAACTGTTCCAATATAGTTTAATTGCAATGAACCATGTTCATTAGAAAGATGTTTCCAACTTTCATGATTGTCTAAAATGTTTCCAACAGCACAGGCTTTACAATCTTCTGGATCTAGAGTGTTATTATGAAAAGCAGTATATAATTTAATAATTGCTTGTTCTAATCGGATAGGAGTTTGCATCGTATTTCATTTTCAATGATTCTAAGATACAAAAGAATTTATTTATGATTATGTTCATCTAATTCTTTTTGAACCAAAACAGCTAATTCTTTTGCTCCTTTTTTAACTTCATCTATTAAAGTTAACTGATCGGAAAGGATTAGTATTTTTAGTTTTATTGCATTTTCAAGTGCTAACCTTGTGGAAAGATTCTCTAACTTTTTTTCTATTAAAGAAGAGATAGGAGGTAATTTTTCTAACAAATAATCGTCACTTTCATCTTGTAGAAAATCAGCGATATCAACTTGAACTAAATTACTAATTACCGGATAGATTTGAGGATAAAAAACATTGTTAATATCATTTTTAAAAACACTTTCAATATCTGCAGTGTATAAATAAAAGTCAATAACTTCTAGGCTAACATTGTTGTTTTTTATGAGAGATAACTGTCCGGATGATACAAGTTCTTGATAGGTATTATTGGTGTTTGGAAAAAACTGAGCATACATTAATAGGTTTAATTTACTATTTAAACTATCGATGCCAATAAATGATTTTTGATTATAATAATCCTTTAAAATAGATTTTGCGGCAATAATTGTAGCCTTATATTCTTCTACAATAATATCTAAACTTTGTGTTTGATAATGAATGTCGTCTAAAATATTATTGAGATACCACTCTTCTTTTGACAGTTCTTTAGTATTGGTACTCCAAGCGTTAAATTGAAGTGCTAAAACAATACCAATAACCACGAGTAATATTTCTCCACTGGCATATACTAAATATTTAGAAATCTTATTTTGATGTAATAAGTTTTGTCTGATATGTCTAAAGAATTTTATCATTTAATATTAGTTTCAAATTGACTGATGAGGTCTTCTAGCTGTTTTTTTAGCGATTTAATATAATTGTTTTTTGCTTCAATATTACCAATAAGACTTCTCAAATCTTTCTTTAAGCTTTCATCTTTTTTTAATGATAATAACTCAGATTTTGCAATGTTGATATCAATATTAATGTTGCAAGTTTTAGGTAAGGTAACTTCATAAGTTTTACGGATTTTAACATACACATCATCACAATTATTTCTAATTTCTTCTTGTATGGCATTACTCATTTTACCTCGCAAGTTCTCTCTATATAGAGAAGGTAAATTTGCAGGTTTAGCATTTGTCCAATTATACTCGTAATATCGAATCAAAGAGGTTTTAAGATCATCATCTTTAATAAGATTTATTTGGCCAGAAGCAATTAATTCTTGATAAGTAGAATTGGCAGAAACGGGACTCTGTATTTGACTTGCCTGATAAAAATCGATTAAGCCTTCAGCAGAATCCTCATCATTTTTTAATGGGTTTTCAAATAAAGTTATTGCTTTTTTTGCATGACGATGCACTTCTTCAGAATAATTTAGTGTGGCTTCCATAATCGCTTTTTCTTCTTTTAAATCTTCTAAAAGACGAACTTGATATT
>TARA_R110001632_G_scaffold172541_1_pt1 | contig 47772 bp, 32 predicted proteins | sample TARA_R110001632 | Tara Oceans TARA_R110001632 (sample SAMEA4398266) | marine metagenome | biome: Polar Biome; feature: [SRF] surface water layer (ENVO:00010504); material: water (ENVO:00002006), including particulate matter (ENVO:01000060) such as... | depth 5 m
GTATTGCTATTGAGGGGCATCGTTATCATGACACCCATGTTAATGTCGCCCATGTAAATGCCAATGGAAGACAAGCTAATTATCATGACACCCATAATAAATAAGCTCATAAAAGTGGGTGAGACTACGAGTTGTTATTGGGGGAATTTAACAAGTGGGCTTATATAACTTGTCCGTGCTTAAACTTATAAAATGCACATTCAAGTACTTAGCTAATTACGGATACATGACTGCTTGTGTTATTGATAGGGCTAGATTTGAATGGCCTATAAGGATTGATTTTTGACGCTGTGCTAGGATGGGTTATCGTGTATCAAGCTAAGCCGACACCTAAAACGAATAAAAAGCGTGGTTAAGCAACACATAAAGGCGAAACATATTGAATCCAATCAGTTCTTCTAAGCATCTAAATAAAATCGTTTTTCTCGGCTCGTCGAGTGCCATCATCGCCTTACTCCTTTTTGCGTTACTTTCCCCTCAGTTAGCTGACCAAACCTTTTCGCAGCTGCAAACCATTATTGTGGATAACGGGAGTTGGTTTTATGTGTTAACGGTCGCTACGATTTTAATTTTTGTTATGTATTTGGCCATATCGAGGCATAGTCAAATTAAGCTGGGGCCGGATCACGCTGAGCCTGATTACTCATTTGTTTCGTGGCTTTCAATGTTGTTCGCGGCAGGCATGGGCATTGGCTTAATGTTTTTTGGGGTTGCAGAACCTTTAATGCATTTTCTTGCTCCGCCTACGGCAACACCGAGCACCATTGAGGCGGCGCGAGAAGCGATGAAGATGACATTCTTCCATTGGGGATTGCACGCATGGGCGATATACGCTGTTGTTGCGCTTATCTTAGCTTATTTTAGTTATCGTCATAATTTACCTCTAACGCTACGCTCTGCACTTTACCCTATTATCGGCGATAAAATTTACGGCTGGCGCGGTAACGTTGTCGATATTTTCGCTGTCATCAGTACTATTTTTGGCGTAGCAACGTCACTGGGTTTGGGAGTGTTACAGATTAGCTCGGGCCTTAATTATTTGTTCGGCTTCCCTATATCTGAGCCCTACCAATTGCTGTTGATTGTGGCAATCACTGGTTTGGCTATTGTCTCGGTTGTCAGTGGTTTAGATAAGGGAATTCGCATATTGTCTGAATTTAATATGCTGCTGGCGATTGGCTTACTGGTGTTTATTTTATTAGCTGGACCTACCGTATTTTTGTTACAAGCGATGCTACAAAATACCGGGGCGTACTTATCTGATTTGGTACGTAATACCTTTAATCTTTTCGCTTACGACAAAAAGGACTGGTTAGGCGGCTGGACTATATTCTACTGGGGATGGTGGCTAGCGTGGGCGCCCTTTGTTGGTGTATTTATTGCTCGTATTTCAAAGGGCCGCACCATACGAGAATTTTTGATTGGGGTATTGCTGATACCATCTATGTTCACGCTGGCGTGGATGACTATTTTTGGTAATAGCGCGATTGAGTTAGTGCTTAATCAGGGGAGTACGCAACTAGCGAAGCTGGCGACAGATAACACCCCTGTGGCATTATTTTTATTTCTTGAACACTTCCCTTGGTCAAATGTGATATCTGGTGTGGCGGTGCTGATGATTGTCGTGTTCTTTGTTACTTCCTGTGACTCAGGCGCGATGGTGGTAGATATGCTGTGCTCTAACGGTCAAAACGATACGCCGGTTTGGCAACGTATTTATTGGGCCGGCGGGGTCGGTTTAGTTGCTGGCATTTTATTAATGGCTGGTGGACTAAGCGCCTTGCAAACTATGACCATAGCCAGCGCTTTGCCGTTTGCAGTGATATTACTGATATCTATGTACGGCTTAATAAAAGCCCTAAGGGTCGAAGAATACAAACGTGAAAGCATGACGCTTCATGCACCATCAGGGCAAGTCAACGCGGGTAGCGATAGCTGGAAAGAGCGATTACACACCATAGTAGACTTTCCCAATAAGCCTACGGTAGAACGCTTCGTTGAACAAACCGTCAAACAAGCATTCGACTCGGTGGCGAAAGAATTAACCTTAAAACAGATTGAAGCTAATATTAGCCAATCTGCTGAAGCGATCACATTGACGGTTCAGCATGGCGAAGACGCCGAGTTTGTATACGCGGTCTACCCAACTATTCACCATTTACCTGAATATGGTCAATCAACTGAGACCCCAGTACCTGACTCTGATGGGGAATATACCTATTACCGAGCTGATGTGCATTTAAGCGAAGGTGGGCAAAATTACGATATTATGGGTTGGTCGAAGTTAGCGGTGATCAACGATGTAATTGATCAATATCACCGCCATTTACACTTTTTGCATCTCGCAGGTTAGGGTATTAATTCAAATAGCGTGATTGCACCCGCGCGACAATAGCAAAGCTGTAGCTTAGGTATTGTCGCGTATGGCTATTAAAATTATCAATGTTTTAGTCCCTATAATATCGACTGTACGCCCTTTTCTTTAAACACCCGTTTATCGCCATATCCTTACCCCAGTTAAAATAGCCCCCTTTTATATCACCGGTATTTACGCGTTATGACTCTTAATAGGGCGCAGTGCATTTAAATAGTGCGAATTATTTTTCCATATAAATAACGATTATTTAGCCATAAGATTTTCTTATAGCATGAAAAACGAATGCTTAATTAGCTGATAATAACGCCCAGCAAGATAAGAAAACTTTATACGTTTACGCTTTGTTAATAGAATTTTTCATCATTGTAACCATCTGAAAAATATGAATATATTCTGATTCATATTCTATCCCTCCTGCGCAATCCAAGTTATATCCCATTAACATTCTTTAAATCAGCGATTTAGGTATGGCTTGTGCTTTTGTTCAAAGGCAACGACAAGATTGCAAATGGGTGTTAGCAAATCCAAATCCGCTCATATAAGCCGAAAAAACGCACATGTTCTTTGAACAGGAGATACACACATGAAAAGCCCAAATAGTACCAAATCCATGAAAGTAACCTATTTAGCTGCAATGATTTCCTCTTCCTTAATGGGTAGTCATGCTTTTGCACAAGAGTCGAATATCGAAGCAGAAAATCTTGACGAAATAAAAATGGAATCGATTCAAGTGACTGGTTCAAGAGTTGCTCGTGATGGCTACGACACACCAGCGCCGATCACGCTTATGACCCAAGAAGATATTAATGCCTACGCGCCTGGGAGCGTGGCTGAATTCGTTAATACCATGCCTTCAGTTACAGGCAGTACGACGGCATCTACCTCTTCGGGTTCTTTAAGTAGTGGAGCATCAGGTATTGCGGCGTTAAATTTACGTGCTTTGGGTGTCGGCAGAACGCTTGTTTTGTTTGATGGACAACGAAATGTTGTGTCAGCCTCGACTGGCGAGGTGGACACGAATACATTCCCTCAGTCACTGATCAAAAATGTAGAAATTGTGACTGGTGGTGCTTCCTCTGTGTATGGTTCAGATGCCGTTAGTGGTGTTGTGAACTTTATTCTTGATAAAGAATATGTTGGTTTTAAGTCGCAAGTTGAATATGGCGAAACGACGTACGGCGACCATGAAAACGGTAAAGTGGTTCTGACTTATGGTTCAGAGCTAGCTGGTGGTGACGGGCACTTATTACTTAGTGGTGAGTATTACTCAGCAAATGGCATTCATGACACCACACGTGACTGGGCCGAGCAGGGTTTTGTGGGCATGATTAACCCAGATACCAGTGAAGGTTCTCCTTTCTATTTAGTTGATACCGGTATTGGTATTTCTAATTATACCCCTGGTGGTTTAATTGCATCAGGTCCTTTGGAGGGGACTTATTTTGGCGTTGATGGGGCCGTTAATCAACTCGCATACGGCGCAGTGTCGGGCCAATGGATGCAAGGTGGGGACTGGGAATATACAACATCGGGCATGCTTGGAACAAACTCACTGGCGGCTGATGAAGAACGAAAGAACTTGTTCGCCAGATTCAGCTATATGGTGGGCGGCGCTGAGTTGTATATGCAGGGTTCCTATGCAGAGTATGAAGGCTTAAGTTATTACATTAACCCCACGTCAAAAGGGGTAACCATTTATGCTGATAACGCCTATTTACCCTCATCTGTGTCTTCACAAATGGCTGATCTTGGCTTAGCTAGTTTTAGTTTAAATACGAGTAACGTTGACATGCCCGCCTCCGGAGCAAATAACGTGCGCGATACCACGCGTATCGTGCTAGGCGGGAATGGTGAGTTTCGATTAAGTGATAAGTTCTTCACTTGGGATGCTTATTATCAATACGGCAAAACCAAGTCTGATGAACATATGACGGGTACTTATAATACGTCACGCCTAGACTTGGCAACCGACGCAATTGTTGACCCGGATTCAGGAGAGGTGGTTTGTCGCTCTACACTAACAGACCCTTCAAATGGCTGTATTCCGCTTAACCGTTTAGGCGTTGGTGTTGGTAGTGACGAAGCATTGAGTTACGTGCTGGGGCAACCCCGTCGTATACAAGAATTTGTGCAAGATGTTGCCGCTGTGAATTTTAGCACTGGCGACATTGAAGGGTGGGCCGGTCCTATCTCAATCGCATTTGGTGCTGAATATCGCCATGAACAAATGGATGGCGATGTTGACCCTCAGTATTCGAGTGGTTGGAAATACGGAAACTATAAAGTTACGGAAGGTTCGTACAATGTAAAAGAAGCATATGTTGAGACATTGATCCCATTGATGGATGATCTAGATTTCAACGGCGCTGTGCGTTACACCGATTACAGCACCTCTGGGGGAGTGACTACATGGAAAACCGGTCTTACCTATAGACCAATTGAAGATGCAACATTCCGTTTAACTCGCTCACGAGATATTCGAGCTCCAAATCTGAGTGAGTTATATGCTACCGGTACCGCCCGTAGCAACTCGGTAACCATAAATGGTGCTTCGGTTCCTATGATTCAAAACCTTCAAGGTAATCCTACTGTGGCACCTGAAGAAGCTGACTCTTGGGGCGCTGGCGTTATTTTAAGACCTAGTTTTATCGAAAACTTCTCTGCCACCATTGATTACTATGAAGTTGAAATTGACGGGATTATATCGTTTGTTACCGCCGATGATACGGCGGAATATTGTGTAGAGTATGGCGTGCAAAAATACTGTGACAATATGATTTATGACGCCAGCGGTACGCTACAGACGATTAATCTATTATACGACAACCTTGACTCAATGACCGCTAGAGGCGTGGATTACGACGTTACTTACGACTTTGATATGGGGGACATTCTTGACGGTGGATTAGGGGGAGTCAAGTTGCGTTTCTTGGCAACTAACTATTTAGAAAATATTATTGATAACGGTGTCACAGCGATTGATTCAGCTGGTTCAAATGCTGGCAGCACTCCGGATTGGAAATACCGAGCTTCGGTTAGTTACAACCTTGATGATATGACTTTCAACATTACCGCCCGCGGTGTAAGTGATGGTGTACTCAACAATTCATATATCGAATGTACCACTAATTGCCCTGTCAGTTCCGCACCAAACTACACCATTAATGATAACAGCGTGGATGGCAAAACCTTCTTCGACTTTTATGCTGCTAAAACTTTTACCTTTGCTGAAGATACGGATGCAGAGTTCTACGTTTCTATTCGAAATGTCTTTGACACCGACCCTGCAATGGTGGCTTATCCGGCCTCTCAGGGTTCAGAAAATCGTCCTGGCTACCTAGAAACTAACCGCGGGCTTTACGACGTACTTGGGCGTGAGTTCAAACTTGGTGTACGTGTAAATATGTAATTGGGTATTAAGTTAAATTTCAAAAGGAATCAGTATGTTTAAACAGAAATTTGTAACAGGTATTTTGGGACTGTCTTTGGTCGTGGGGCCTTTATCGGCTTTAGCTAGCGCAGATATGACGTTAAATGAGCGTATGGACGCGAAAGCAGAGCTCATTGATGCTGTGGCGAGCAAAGCCAAAGACGTTCAGGTAATGAACGATATGATTTTTAGCTTTGGTGAGCTTGGTTTTCAAGAGTTTGAGACCTCCGCTTATTTAACCAAAATACTGAATGATAACGGTTTTTCAATTGAAACTGGGATCTCAGGTATTCCTACGAGTTGGATGGCCACATGGGGAGAAGGTGAGCCCGTTATTGCGCTGGGTTCTGATATTGATGGCATCCCTAAGGCGTCGCAGAAACCTGGGGTTGCCTATCATGATCCTGTGATTGAAGGTGCGCCCGGTCATGGTGAAGGTCATAACTCAGGGCAGGTCGTGAATATAGTTGCTGCCATAGCGGTTAAAGAATATATGGAGAAAAATGGCCTCAAAGGAACCATTAAAATATGGCCGGGTGTTGCTGAAGAGCAATTAGGCACTAAGGCCTATTACGTGAGAGATGGATATTTTAAAGACGTTGATGCGGTTCTGTTTTCGCATGTATCTAATGCTTTTAGCACAAGTTGGGGCGCAGGCCGAGGTAACGGCTTAGTATCAGTACAGTATGACTTTTTTGGCGAATCGGCACACAGTGCTGGGTCACCTTGGCGTGGTCGTAGTGCACTTGATGCGGCTGAACTAATGAGCGTTGGAATGAACTATCGCCGCGAACATTTGCGCTTGTCCCAAAGAACGCATTCGATAATTGTGGATGGTGGCGATCAACCGAATGTTGTGCCGCCAAAAGCGAGTATTTGGTACTTCTTCCGTGAAACGGATTATCCACATATTAAGTCCTTGTGGGAGATTGGCGACAAAATGGCTGAGGGAGCAGCTTTAATGACCAACACTACTTGGGAGTCCACGGTACTGGGCTCTGCTTGGCCGCAGCATATGAACAAGGCTATCGCCGAAAATGCCTATTCTAATATCAAGCTGATCGGCATGCCAAAATGGTCAGATGACGATATGACCCTAGCCAAAGCACTTCAAAAAGAGATCGGCGTTGAACCTACCGGGTTGAAAACCGAGATTGAAGTGTTGTCGGATCCAATTGATCCGAAGAAAAATATGGGCGGTGGCTCAGATGATATCGGTGATGTGTCGTGGCAGGTGCCTACAATCACCTTACGTTACCCTGCCAATATCCCCAATTTACCTGGCCATAACTGGTCAAATTCTGTGGCTATGGCAACTCCTATCGCGCACAAGGGCGTACTGGCAGGTGCAAAAGTACAAGCTTTGAATCTGTTTGACTTGATTACTAGTGATGCACTGATGGAATCAGCCTGGGATTACTACAAAGACGTGCAAACCAAGGATGAAAAGTACATTCCTTTATTAAGTGCTGAAGATACGCCTGCGATCCATTTAAACGAGCAAATAATGGCTACGTACAAAGAGCGCATGAAGAAGTTCTACTACGACCCTGCAAAATACGACACATACCTAGAGCAGTTAGGAATTACTTACCCAACAGTGAAAGAGTAAATGTGTTTACAGGCCGCATAACTGCGGCCTGTATTTTTTGTGCTGAGTGATGATTCCATCTAGAGGATACACGTTATGAAACTGAATAAATTATTGCAATTTAGTGCGATGTTCTTGTCAATGAGTATGGTTTTTGAAGCCGCTGCTACAACCTTTACAGCACAGCAGCGTGCAGATGCAAAAGCTCAAGTAGTTGCTGCAGTGGACAAGCAGAAGAAGCTTGCGCAAGTTATGAATGACACCATCTTTTCGTTTGGTGAGCTTGGTTTTCAAGAGTTTGAAACGTCAGCCTATTTAACCAAGATGTTAAAGGAGGAAGGTTTTGAGATTGAGCAAGGTATTGCGGGTATTCCAACCGCTTGGGTCGCTAAGTGGGGATCAGGTAAACCCGTTATTGCACTGGGAACAGATTTAGACGGTATTCCTAAAGCGTCACAAAAACCCGGTGTAGCGTATCATGAGCCCATTATTGAAGGAGCACCGGGCCACGGGGAAGGGCACAACTCGGGCCAAGTAGTGAATATTATTGCCGCCATAGCACTCAAAGACTACATGGCAGAGAATGATATATCAGGCACCATTGTATTGTGGCCTGGTGTCGCAGAAGAGCAATTGGCGACTAAGGCCTACTATGTTCGTGCTGGGTACTTTAATGATGTTGATGCGGTGCTTTATTCACATGTAGGAAGCAGTTTTGGTACGTTTTACGGTAACCCTGGGCTATCAGGATTGGTCTCAGTAAAATATAACTTTTACGGTGAATCAGCCCATAGTGCAAGCTCGCCATGGCGGGGACGAAGTGCGCTTGATGCCGTTGAATTAATGAGTGTTGGTTTAAACTACCGCAGGGAACATTTGAGACTATCGCAGCGTATTCATTCCGTTATCGTTGATGGTGGTGACCAACCCAATGTGGTGCCGCCTAAAGCCAGTTCTTGGTATTTCTTTAGGGAGGTAGATTATCCCCATATCAAAGAGTTATGGGAGGTTGGCGATAAGGTTGCTGAGGGCGCAGCGTTGATGACGAATACGACTTGGGATTCTGTGGTGATGGGGTCTGCATGGCCACTACATTCAAATAAGCCTTTGGCTTATAGAGCATACGAAAACATCAAAGCAGTGGGCCTACCTGAATGGTCTGAGGACGACTTAACGCTCGCTAAAGCACTGCAAAAAGAAATCGGTGCAGAAGAAATAGGCTTGCCGCAAGAGATCATGCCAATGGTCGCTCCCCCTCCTTTAGATAAGTTAACTGGGGGCGGCTCGGATGATGTAGGTGATATTTCTTGGGTGGTCCCAACAATTTTCATGTTATACCCGTCAAATATTCCTAATTTACCGGGCCATAATTGGTCAAATGCGGTTTCTATGGCAACGCCAATCGCGCATAAAGGCATTATTGCAGGCGCTAAAGCGCATGCCATGACCATGATTGATCTATTTACTGACCCTTCGTTACTCGAAGAAATGGATGATTACTTCACCAATACGCAAACAAAAGATCTTAAATATGAATCGTTACTGCGTGAAAAAGACACCCCTCAAATTCATTTGAATGAAGATATTATGGGCCAGTATCGCGATAGAATGCGCGAGTTTTACTATGATGCTGAGAAATACGACACCTACTTAGAACAGTTGGGTATTGATTACCCTACTATTAAATCTGAGTAGCCGCTAATGACTGTTATATTTTCGAAGTATGTAGAAAGTGCTGGGGTAGGCATACCCTCGTTTCGTTATCGGCTGCTCTTGCGTGTTATTTACGCAGCCTTTATTTTGTTGGTGTTGGGTGCGTTTTCAGGGGTAAGTCAGGCTCAAAGTCGCGATTTTACCCAAGCGACTAAATCTTTAACAAAGCAGCCAGGATTTATTCCTTTTTATTGGGACGCTGACGCTGGCAAAGTGTTAATGGAGCTCACAGAGTTCGACAGCGATGTTTTGTACTACGTAAGTGCCGCTACGGGTGCAGGTTCAGTTGAATTGCCTTTGGATAGAGGGATTTTAAAAAGCATGGTGATTCACTTTCACAAAAGTGGTCCGAATGTTTTGGTTATTCAACAGAATTTAGATTTTAGAGCGCAAGGAGGCACACCTGAGAGAGCCAACAATGTCGACCTTTCATTTGCGACTTCAGTTCTGGCATCTTTGCCTGTCATTGCGCAGTCAGAAAGTAAGCACTTAGTTGACGCGACATCTTTATTTATTCGTGATGCAGCTGATGTAGAAAACGGAAGGGCATCGAAGCACGCTCAGTTCAAATTTGATAATAACAAAAGTGGTTTTTATCCGGCTAGGATGAAAAACTTCACTGACAATACCGAAATTGAAACCATTGCTTCTTTCAATATTAGTAAACCTAACGTCGTGGTGAAAAACGTATTACCGGACTCCCGCGTGTTATCAATGCGTATTCATCATTCTTTTTTACGCGCCCCTACGGGCTACCAAACACGCCTAGCAGATTCTCGTATTGGGGTCAGTAAATTGAAATTTAGCAACCTGGCTAACCCAATTAATAAAGATACGGAAGTCTCTTGGGTAACACGTTGGCGACTTGAGAAAAAGCAGCCGCAGGCCATGCTGAGTGAAGCAATAAAGCCTATCGTATTTTATCTTGATCCTGCCATTCCAGATGATATTCGAGAAGCAATGAAAGAGGGTACGCTCTGGTGGAATGAAGCATTTGAAACCGCGGGTTTTAAAGATGCGGTTCAGGTAAAAGAACCTGAACCAGGCATGGACCCTATGGATATCCGCTATGCTTGGGTTCAATGGATAGAGCGAGATGGCCGGGGATTCTCTATGGGCGGTACGTATCGAGATCCACGGACAGGAGAGATTTTAGGCTCAAAAAGTCGTCTCGACTCGCATCGCATGAGAACAGTAGCCAGTTACTATAAAAGTTACGTGAAGGCGGCGACAGCAGATGGCAAGAAATTAGCTGAAGCTGAAATAGAATTTGCGTTAGCACGTCAGCGGGTACTGGTAGCTCATGAGTTGGGCCATGTATTAGGTTTTGGTCATAATTGGGCATCGAGTATTAATGATCGCGCCTCGGTCATGGAATATCCTTCGCCCAGGGTGAAGGTCAAAGATGGAAAACTGGATTTATCAACAGCGTTTGCCATTGGAATTGGTGAATATGACAAATATATGGTGCGTTATGCTTATACGCCTCTGGCAAAAAATGTTGAGGCGAAAGGCTTAAACAGCATTATTGAAGAAATGCACAATAACGGCATTTTATTTGTTCCATCTACTGACCCTCGTTGGGCATGGTATGACGACCTCTCGTCACCCGTTGATTACATGGATGAGAGCTTTGAAGCACGGGAAATTATGCTAGCGCAGTATGGACCCGATATGTTGGATGAAGGAGAGCCTCTGGGTCATTTACGCGATATGAAACTTTGGATGGTGTATTTACATCATCGGTGGGCGATTGAAGCGGCACAGCGTTTTATTGGTGGTATGTATCACGAATGGGCGGTCAAAGGTGATGGGATTATGCCTACTCAAATAGTGCCCACAGCACTTCAAAAGCAATTGCTAAGTAAACTTATGCTTAGTTTATCGCCGGATGAATTGGCTTTACCTGAGTCTTTACTGGTTCAATTAACAGTACACCCAGGTCTTAACCGGGAAGATATGTCTGATGATTATGCGTTTGACCAACTTAAAGCGGCGCGTATTCTGGCAGATTTAATTGTGACCCCACTGTTAGAGCCTAACAAACTTAGCCGAATGGTTGCATTCGAAGCACGAGACCCTGCAACATTGACGTTGCCTCAGTTAATCGAGACATTAATGCAACAGACATGGGGTAAAAAAATTGGTAAGTCTTCTGGTCGCTCAGCTTTACTCAGAGTGACACAAAGCGTTGTGCTCAATAGCTTAATGACCGCCGGTGCTGACGTAAAATCTAGCCCTGAAGTTACGGCAATGATAATGATGACTTTATCAGATCTTGCTAAGGAGCTTGAAGGTAAAAAGCACCAAGACCCATTAACTAAAGCGCACTACCAACAAGCATATCGAAGCATTCAATTGTATTTAACTGATCCCGTTAAATATGTGCCTTCAAGAGAGTTTTTAAGATGGGGAGAACAGCCAATGTCGCGCTATCCAGCGCCGCCGGGACCACCTTTGTAAGTATAAGTACGGAATTAAAAAGGCAGCTCAAACTGAAGTGACCCCCAATAGTTGGACATTCCAATTACTGGGGGTCCCTTCAAACGCTGCTTTTTTAATTTATACACAGCAATCTTGCGTTGTTAGATCGCGAGTTGGGTTTCAATAGTCTTTGCTAGCAGTTCAATAGCCTCTGAACGCACTTTTTGAGGATTCATTAGGTAAACACCAACCTGACCTAGCTCTGGTAACTGTGGGCTTGGTGGAAGTATAAACAACCCGGGAGGCACCGTGCTTCTGGCTAAGGCTGTAATACCTAAATCTTCATTGATAGCGGTTTGAATACCATTAAGGTCGGCAATAGTGTAAATTATTTGCCAATTTTTCTTGTGTGTATTCAATACTGAAGTGACTCGCTTTCTATAAAGGCAAGGGGAAGGCGCGGCGATAATAGGCAATTTTTCGGGGATATTATTGACGAACCTCTGGCTACCTACCCAGACTAATTGGTCAGTGATAATGTGCCCTTCCTGAGTAGAATCAGCCTCTTCTTGTAATGATAATATGAGATCAAATTTATTTTTGAGCGGTTCACATAAGAGATCTTTGCTGAGTGCGCAGTGTACCTCCAGTGATATTTCAGGATAAGTATTTATAAAACGTCGAATAATTTTTGGCATTAATGTAGTAGAGAATTCACTTGGGATGCCTAGCCTTATATTTCCGCTGACTTGTGGGCGTCCAAACTCCCGCATGGCTTGATCATTTAATGATATGATCTTCATACCAAATTCTAACAACTTGCTGCCAGCTAACGTTAGTGTCAGTCGATTAGACTCTCGAATAAATAGCTTTTCGCCTATAACGTCTTCTAGCTTTTTAATTTGTAAGCTAATGGCTGGTTGTGTGCGTTTTAGGCGCTCTGCACAAAGTGTGTAACTTCCCGTTTGTGTAATTGTCACAAATGAACGTAAAAAATCGACTGACAAATTTTTCATAAGATTCCTTCCATTATTCTTTTAGCTTTATTTGAAAAGTTTATGACATCATTGTAATTATTGATTTTATTTTATGCGCAGTAAGAATTAGCATAATCATCCTAATCAATCAATGAGAAGCGTTATGTCTGACCTAAATATGTCATTAAAAGAAACAGATCCTGATTTATTTGCTTTGTTGAGTGATGAAGGTAGACGGCAAGAAAATCATATCGAACTTATCGCCTCAGAGAACTACACCAGTAAAGCAGTGATGGAGGCGCAAGGAAGCAAACTGACCAATAAATATGCTGAAGGCTACCCTAAGAAAAGATATTACGGCGGGTGCGAATTTGCAGATGGGGTTGAAACGTTAGCTATCGAAAGAGCTAAAGCATTATTTTCATCGGATTACGTTAATGTGCAACCACACTCGGGTTCACAGGCAAACGCGGCGGTGTATATGGCGCTGTTAAGTCCGGGGGATACAATTTTAGGTTTAAGCTTAGACCATGGTGGTCATCTGACTCATGGTGCGAAACCAAACTTTTCTGGCAAATTGTACAATGCGATTCAATATGGCTTAGATACCTCTACTGGCCTAATAGATTATGAGCAAGTGGCTGCTCTTGCTAAAGAACATCAACCAAAAATGATTGTCGCTGGTTTTTCTGCATACTCTCGTGTTGTTGATTGGCAAAAATTTAAAGATATAGCGCAAAGTGTTGGTGCGTATTTGTTTGTTGATATGGCGCATGTTGCAGGTCTAGTTGCCGCAGGTTTGTATCCAAATCCAATTCCCATCGCCGATGTGGTTACCACCACAACCCATAAAACGTTACGTGGTCCTCGAGGGGGTATGATTTTGTGTAAATCGAATCCAAGCCTCGAGAAGAAGTTCAACTCATTGATTTTTCCCGGTATTCAAGGTGGGCCTTTGATGCATGTTATAGCTGCGAAAGCAGTCGCCTTTAAAGAAGCATCCTTACCCTCATTTGTCACCTATCAGCAGCAAGTTATCGATAATGCACAGGCCATGGCTAAGGTATTTATGCAGCGGGGCTTTGGCGTGGTATCTGGTGGGACTGACAATCATATGTTTTTGGTTGATTTAACGGCTAAGGGGTTAACGGGTAAGCAGGCCGATGAAGTTTTAGGCGCTGTTAATATTACAGTTAATAAAAACACCGTGCCCAACGATCCTCAATCGCCATTTGTAACCAGTGGTATACGTATTGGAACGCCAGCATTAACGTCGCGAGGTATTGGCAGTGAAGATGCTGCAAAACTCGCTCATTGGATGTGTGATTTGTTAGATAATATAGAAGAAGAGCGTTTGTACAACATTGTGCGTCAAGATGTAGCAGCGTTAACGGCTAAGTATCCCGTTTATAGGTGAATAGTTTGCTATATCATTCTTTTCAAAAGCAAAGGCAAAAGCAAAAGCAAAAGCAAAAGCAAAAGCAAAAGCGATATTCATAATGTAGATTCGTCGCCGAAACAAAGGTGTTTCAGTCTCTCTATAAACGGCAAATTTGTTTGCCGTTTTTCAAACCTATCCACGCATAAAATAATGACATCCATAGTATTTTTATATTAGACATCCATACTAATTCATTGAACATAAGCAGGACGATTAGCAGTATTTTTTATTCATTTGTGAGTGGTTCAATAGATTTCAGTCAGGTCGATTAGTTAACTAACGCGGTTAAGTATGAATTTAAGCGGAGTTTTACAAATAAGGCGCAAGCAAAAGTGCTCACAAAGTGAGTGTTATCTGGCGAAGAATTATCGCGCTATTTACGCCCTTTTAAGGAGCAGTCTTGCGTTGTCTAACCCTCGCAGTCTTTGATGTTGAGTGTGTCGCTTGAACGCATGCATCATTTGTTCTGCTCCAGCGGCATAATAAAAATGCTTTTCAAACTCAGTGGTAAGGGTTAACCACTGAGCTGAGTTTAACCCTAGGCGCTCTAAAATAGGGTTTTGCTTATCATCAATAACCCCGCTTTTACGGTCGTGAATATAGCGCCCTGTGGTATCAACTAATTCACAATAATCTTTTAAATCGAAGGTAATTCCTTTTGGCATATCCTCCTTGTGATTGCCTATAAAGGGCATAAGAGTCTTAGGCTGTGGCCTTTTGTTCTTCAAAGCCTTCGTACGCTTTTTAATGCTGGTGTTTTTCGAAGCCTCAGGTGTTGAAGCCACATTGGCTCGAATGGGATTCAAATCTACGTAAGCCATGCATGCTAATGCCGCGCTTTCATCTAGCAAGGCTTGGGACTTAAAGCGACCTTCCCAAAACCGTCCCGTGCAGTCGTCCTCTTTGTTTGCCTCTCTAGCGATATATTCATTTAAATCGCGCATAAACCAACTAATGTCGTACAACCGCTTTCGGTATAGCTCTACGGTTTCGTCAAAGCTTATCAACTCACCTTGGGTTAATGGGTCTCCTTTCAGGTATTTTTGGGTTAACAAGGTACCTTTATGTAATTTATGGTAACGAGTTAATACCGCTTCCGTTCCCCAAGCTTCTGCTAACGTTTTGTCTACATGCAATACGATATGCGTGTGATTGCTCATCACTGCGTAAGCACAAATATCGATTGAAAAGACCGATGCTAAGAATAGTAATCGACTCTCGACCCAGCCTCGACGATGCTCGTAACTTTGACCTGAGTATTTATCAATACCACATAGGAAGGAACGACGAACACAGCGAGAAACGCAGTGGTAATAAGGGGTATCTATTAAGCTAATTTGACTTTTACGAGACTGAGGCATGGCGCACCCATCAGATTAGAAATGAAACACATATTGAGCTTAGTTTAGGGTTTGGAATTAACCAATTTTATTATGGGTGTCATGATAAGAATATTTAGTTAAAAGCTGGTTGACGGTGTTCTATGCGGGGGTGTGGTCCGTTGTAATCTGTGGTTATTAGTATCGCAACGTTATTTGTTGTTTTACGTAAGTAGGGCAGTGTTTTGTTGCTTCGTGTCTATTTAATCTTTCAATCAATATCATTAGGAGCGGCACCAAAACAAATAAGATAAACCGGTTTATCTTATTTGTTGGTAAATCGGGCTTTTATAGTGAAATTTATTCTCTGGGTGACGAGCAAGACTGCCTTTGCGTGATTGAGCATGAGATCATGATTTTCTGCGAGTGTCTGTTTTTATCGTTTATGTTTTCCAGCAGTAATTTGGCAGCTTCTTTGCCGATAATATAAGGCTCTTGTTTGACAACCGTAATGGGTACCTTGAAGAATTCGGCCATGGGAATTTCGTCAAAACCGATGAGTGAAACATCATCAGGTATTGAAATTTTTTCTTGGTTTAAATGGGTTAGTAGTTCAGTGGTTATAGCCAAATGCTGAGTGAAGAAGGCCGTTGGTGCTGCGCTGGAGCTTATAATGCTCTTAGGCGAATGCTCAAATCCCGTTTCTCGTTGCCAATATTGAATTAGGTTTTTATCTAATGGAATGTGGTGTTTTTCAAGGGCTGATGCATAGCCGATGTATCGTTCATTTCTAGATTTAACATTTTTAAAATCTTGGGTAACAAAGCATATTCGCTTATGCCCAAGTTGAATCAAATACTCGGTCGCATCGAAAGCAGCTTGGCGATAGTCTGACAAGATAAGGTTCTTTTCACTGCCATCATGTTCCAATTGAAAATGAACAATGGGCATGCCCTTTTTTATATAGTCAGATATTAGCTGATTATTTTTGCCTGACGACGCAATGATAATTCCGTCTACCCGCAGTTGGTATAGGGCTTCTAGGGATTTGGCTTCTGTATCAGGATCGAAATCTGTGTTGTAAATCAATGCATTGTAGTCAACTGCTTTACAGTAATCATCAACCCCGCGAATAGTTCGACTGGTATCGAAGCCGGTAATGTCTCTTACGATCACGCCTATGGTCTTCGTTTTATCGGCCTTTAAATTTCTGGCAATAGGATTGGGCACATAGTCTAACTCCTTGATTGCCGCTCTCACACGTACCTGTGTTTCCTTCGACATATAGTCAAAGCGGCCGTTGAGGTATTGAGATACCGTGCTTTTTGATACTGATGCCAGTTGTGCGACATCAATTAATTTTACTTTTGCCATTGTTGAGTTTATCTGCTGATGATTTTGGCCGTGGAATGTTGACATACTGCAAGATTATGATAATTTGTTCAACTAAACCGGTTTAGTAAATTTGAGCTCGTGTAAAAACTAAGACTCAAAGATTACAAGTGAATGACGGTGCAGTTAACTCAATACAGTCTGAGCGCTAATACTCGAAGAGAGGACATCAGTTGAAAATTACCGAGGTTAAAGTATTTGTTTGTAGCCCTGGCAGAAATTTTGTCACCGTTAAGGTGATGACCGACGCCGGCATTTATGGCCTAGGGGATGCAACACTAAACGGTCGTGAAATGGCTGTGGTTGCTTATCTGCAAGAGCATGTTGCTCCTTGTCTTATTGGGCGAAATGCCCACGATATAGAAGATATTTGGCAGTATCTATATAAAGGCGTTTATTGGCGTAAAGGGGCTGTGAATATGGCTGCAGTCGCCGCTATAGACATGGCGCTGTGGGATATTAAGGGCAAGGCGGCAGGCATGCCTGTTTATCAATTGCTTGGTGGCAAAAGCCGACGCGGCGTGACGTTGTATGCTCACGCAAGCGGCGAAACGATAGAGGACACTCTAGATAAAGCCGAAGAGCACATTAATCAGGGCTTTAAAGCGGTTAGATTACAGTGTGCGGTTCCTGGACTGAATGTTACCTATGGCGTGCTGGGCGACAAAGCTGATTATTTTGAGCTACAAGGTAGCCGGCCTTTACCACCAGAAGAAGAATGGTCTACGCAAAAGTACTTCAACATGATTGTTGAGCTTTTTCGTCATGCAAGAGAGCGTTTTGGTAATAACGTGCATCTGCTACATGACGTTCATAGTCGATTAACACCTATCGAATCAGCAAGACTAGGTAAGCTTTTAGAGCCCTATAATCTATTATTTTTAGAAGATGCTTCAATCGCTGAAAACCAAGACAGCTACAAGGTTATACGCCAACATACCACTACGCCATTAGCCATTGGTGAGACCTACAACACCATCTGGGACTGCAAAGATCTGATTCAGAATCAGCTTATCGACTATATCAGAGTGGCCGCTACCCACGCAGGTGGCATTACTGCGCTTCGCCGCATAGCTGACTTCGCCAGCATCTATAACGTTAAAACTGCGCCACATGGAGCGCCAGATCTTTCCCCTGTTTGTTTTGCCGCGCACATGCATTTGAATATTTGGGCTCCTAACTTCGGCATACAAGAATTTGTTGGCTTTGGGAATGCGGCATCCGGCCGAATATTCAAACATGGGATTGAGGTAAAAGATGGCGTTGCCTACGTTAGTGATGCGCCTGGTTTAGGCATTGAGTTTGATGAAGAAGCAGCGAAAGAATACCCCTATAAACGTTCATACTTGCCAGTTAGTCGGTTGGAAGACGGAACGGTTTGGAATTGGTAGCCTGGCATAGTGAATTTAGTCTTTGATAAGTCGAGATAAATAACATGAGTAAAAATATAAAAGTATTGATTCAAGGCACCGGTTTTGCCGGTCAAGGGCACGCAGAAGCATTCAGATCTGTGGGTGTTGAAGTCGTGGGTATTGTGGGTCGCACAAAAAGCGTTGTTGAACAAGTAGCCAAAGATTTAGCGATCCCATATGCGGGTACTGATTGGCAGCAAGCATTGATTGAATGTAAACCCGATGTGGTGTCAATTGCCACACCCGGTGGCGCTCACGAAGAAGCCATTATTCAAGCAATAGAGTTTGGTTGCCATGTGTTTAGTGACAAACCGCTGACCGCAACCGGTGAGTCTGCCAAAAAATTGTACGACCTAGCGCTTGAGAAAAACGTGAAAACGGCTTTTGCAGCTAGCTTTAGATATATGCCGGATGTAATTCACGCTAAGCGCATGGTCGCTGCAGGCGCTATTGGCGAGCCGTTAGAAGTTGAGTGTATCTCGCATTTTAACTTAGAGCGGGATATTCCCTTTGGTTGGTCTCACCGCAAAGAAGATGGCGGTGGGCGTTTGAATAACAACTTCACTCATAAGTTATCGATTGTGACGTCTATCATTGGTGAGAAAATATTGTCGGTCATGGGCGAAGTGCGCGATGACCTAGGCCGAGCTCCGATTGTTGAAGGAGTACATAACTTTAAGAAGCGCCGTGACTTTATTCCTGATGATCTTAACGATCCGTCTTTGCAATGGGGCGAATCAAATGTTGAATGGTCGTATACGGTGCTAGCACAGCTTGAAAGCAAATTAGCCGAAAAGCCTGTGTCTGTGTTGTTTAAACACGGCGGCTTACATCCACGCTTCAACGAAGACCATATAGTGATTTATGGCAGCAAAGGTGCGATATATATCAAAGGCCATTACGGAAGCGGCCCCTTGTATTTTTACAATGAGAATAACAATTGGACAAGACTACCTCTACCTGACGACATCGTAAAAAATAACCCTCAAGGGGAAGGGGATACAGAGCGTAATTGGCGGTATCTCATCAGAGAATTAGTCAATGATATAAAGGGAGAAGATGTAGCCCCTTATCAAACCTTCAAAGAAGGTAGTCAATATCAACAACTGATTGATCTAATTCGTAAAAATGATAATTGGGTTGACGTTAGTCATCTGCAATAAAAGGACTACCCATGTTCTATGAATATCTGGTCATAGTCGGTTACTTTATCCTTATCGTGGGCATTGGTTTTGCCTTTAAAGACATGGCAAAAAATTCCACTAGTGACTACTTTCGTGGCGGCGGTCGTATGCTGTGGTGGATGGTGGGCTCAACGGCGTTTATGGCGCAGTTTTCAGCCTGGACCTTCACCGGCGCGGCTGGTAAGGCATTTACCGACGGCTTTGCCATTAGCTTGGTATTTTTTGCTAATACCTTTGCGTATTTCTGTGGCTGGGCCTATTTCTCTGCACGTTTTCGCCAGATGCGCGTGGATACCCCAACTGAAGGCATTAAGCGGCGCTTTGGTAGCCAAAACGAACAATTCTTTTCATGGGCCTTAATCGTTTTTAGTTTTATTAATGCAGGGGTTTGGTTGAACGCACTGGGTGTGTTCGCCAGTGCTGTGTTTGAAGCGGATATTACGCTAACGATCATAGTGACTGGGTTAACCGTGGTCTTTGTCTCTGTGTTATCTGGGGCGTGGGGCGTGGTAGCGTCAGACTTTGTGCAAACGCTGGTGGTGGCGGTTATATCAATTGCTTGTGCCATTGTTGCTTTGGTAATGGTAGGCGGGCCCGTCGAGCTGGTGAATAACTTCCCAACTGATTTTATTATGGGGCCAGATATGAACTATGGCGTCATTTTAGTGGGCACGTTTGTCTTCTTTTTAGCCAAGCAAATGATCACGATCATGAATATGCATGACGCATTCCGATTTTTGAACGCGAAAGATTCAGACAATGCTCGAAAAGCCGCGTTACTGGCTATGGTGTTAATGGGTGTGGGCAGCATAGTGTGGTTTATTCCACCTTGGGCGTCGGCCATTTTATATCCTGATGCGGCAGCGGCGTATCCTGAGTTAGGTAACAAGGCAGCTGATGCCGTGTACTTGGTCTTCACGCGAAATGCCATGCCCATTGGCACGGTAGGTTTATTATTAGCGGGTTTGTTTGCTGCGACTATGTCGTCAATGGACTCAGCGCTGAATAAAAATGCCGGTATTTTTGTTAGAAGTATTTATCAACCATTGCTGCTTAAAAAGAGCAAAACTGTTAGCGACGAACACCTGTTAACCGTCAGTCGCTATGTTAGTTTTATTAGTGGGATTTTGGTTATCGTGGTGGCCTTATTCTTCAAGTCTTTGAAAGAATTAAGTTTATTCGAATTAATGATGAGCGTATCGGTTATGGTCCAAGTACCGCTACTTGTGCCGCTGATCTTTGGTTTGTTTATAAGAAAAACCCCCCAGTGGGCACCTTGGGTGACGGTAATTATTGGTATGTTTGTATCTTGGTGCACGGCTAATATTTTAACGCCAGAGCTGTTCGCTCAGTGGATTGGCTTAGAACAAGCGTTCACACGCCGCGAATCCATAGACATGAACTTAATGATAACCATAGGTGCGCACTTAGTCATTACTGCAGGGTTCTTTTGCTCAACAACCTTTTTCTATAAGGAAGAACGGGATGAACATAAGCAGGAAACCGATCGCTTCTTCACGGATTTTGAAACGCCCTTTATTGCCGATTTTGAACAAGATGAATTCGACAGGCAGCAACGCGATAAATTAGGCTCTATGGTCATATATATGGGGACGGGGGTGTTTTTGATGATGTTGATACCCAATCCAATGTGGGGACGAATGGTATTTGGTTTGTGTGCTTTAGCCATATTAGCCATCGGCTTTCTACTGAAAAAAAGTGCGAAGCGCAAATCTAAACGGGTGACGAGTCCCGCCTAGTGTTGCAAGCACGCACCATAGTTATACATAACGTAAATCTGGGTTAGTAGATTACTGACCCCTCTTTTATAGGTGAGTAAGCCCATGCAGTTAAAAACATTAGCGCCAAAGATAACCCCATACACCGCGTGTTCGAATGTATGCGCTGCTATTATTGTCTTTGGTTTCACCTTATTTAGTGTGGGTTGCAATAGCGTTACTGAAGTTAAGCAGGTAACACTCACTCATGGCATTGATGACTCAGCTGGTGGCGCTTCTGCGTACGTAGTTAGTATTTCGAATGCAACCTTTTACCTCGAAAAAGAAGGGGGCGGGTTATCCAGTATGCTGGATGTTGACGGTGTTGATTGGATTGGATATAACGATAGCAAAGGCTCGGGTTGGAAAGGCGAGTATCGTGGTTTTCCTAATGCAATACACAAACAAGATGGCAGCTATTTTCATGCCATGAACGCTGGCACAGACCCGTCCTCTTCTCGCATCTCGGTTGAAACGCCTCAGCATGTGCAGATCATCTTTACCTCAGGCAACGGCAAGTGGCAGGGGCAATGGGACTTCTACCCAGATCGGTGCGATTTCACCATGCTACGAGTTAGCGAGGGTTATCATTATTGGGTGCAATACGAAGGTGTACCTGGCGGCGAGATGGATACCAGTGATTTTTGGTTTAACTCGGCTGACAACAAACCTCACCCCATCAACGAGGGCTTTAGCGGCGATTTACCTAGCCCTGAATGGTATGCCTTTGGGGATGAAAAAGCCTCGCGGATGATTTATTTCTTTCATCATGAAGATGACAGCTACCCAGATGATTACGCCAGTAGGCCTTTTATGACTGTGTTAGGTTTTGGACGCAGTAATAAAAACAAATATCTGAATACACCGCAAACGTTCTCAATCGGTTTTGTTGAATCAACTGAGTACAAGGAAGTGGAACAGGTAATTAAAGACGTTGTTAATTAATTCACATAACAAATCCGGCAAAAATAGCAGATTAAAGTCTTTATATTTACAGCGGACTTTTGCTTTAGCATTGAACGGACTATTAATGCTGATTATCAATATCTAGGTAGTGGCTCCGCTAGGGAATAATTCACTTGAGGCTTTAATAATGGCCACAACGTTTTTTACTTTTTCGCCTATTGAGCCTTTGTGATATTACCCGTAAAGCACATTTGAAGGCGCTACTTTTTTATCTATTTTTTTGTAAGAATACGGTAGCTTACAATTAGCGTTTTAGCGTATAAATACTGCCTGTGTATGGTGCATGGAGTACCGGAACCTATCACTGTTTATCGTGAAATAGGTAGCGACTAACAATAGTTGAAATAGAGTGTATTTTTGCTCTTGTATTTATTTTTAAGGGGGCTATTATCAGCCTAATACTTTGAGGAAATTATGTTCAACAATAGCACCATCATCGCCATAAAGAGTAACTTACTCACCTTACCAAATTAAGCCGAGCGTAGTCCTTACGCTCGGCAGATATCCCCTGTTTGTTCATCTGTTTTAGTTATCAGTTCGGTTGGAGATTTAGCCGTGCTAATGCATGTTTTTAGGTTTTGCAAAACCTTAATTTGCCCACCCAATTCTATGTTTCAAGACGCTAGCCATCGGATCTTGCTGAATCCTATGGCGCTGTGTTTGTTACTTAATCGCTTGGAGTTTTGCGACAGTCAAACTTCGCGTTTGGAAAATCGTGTTCGAGTTGGCTGCACTGTGACATTAAGAAATGTGCTTAGCCAAGAGATGCTAACGCTACGAATAGTGCAAGATGAAAAAGCCTGCCCAGCAGAGGGCATTGTGTCATTCACGTCAATGATCGGTGTAGCGCTATTAGGGCTTCGCTGTGGAGATGTGGCGCAAGTGAAAACATCGCAAGGAGAGCTTGAATGGGAGCTTGTTGCGGTGAATCACAGTGCTACGAATTTGAGCACTTAATTGCCTATTAGTCGATAGGATAATGGAGGGTAAAATTTTGGAGTAATTAATCTTTGAAAGGGTATTAATGCACGTAAACGTATTGAATTTTTTTAGAGGAAAATAAACTCATGAGTACAGGTAAAGACAAGAAAAAGCCGCAAAGCACGTTAAAAGAAAAACGTCGTAAGCGCAAAGATAAACAAAAGTAGCCAGATAACGCAAGGGGCTCATATGAGCCCCTTTTTTTATATTAAAACGCAAGGAATAGATCATGGATACACAACCAGACATCATTATTTCAACGGCTGATTTAGCTGAATTAGAGTTTCAACTTGAGCGTTCAAAATTGCCAGCTGAGGTCATTCGTGCGATTGAGAATGAACTAGACCGAGCGACGATTGTTGCCTGCAAAGACTTACCCCAAGACGTCGTTGCGATCGGTAGCCAGGTAACCTTTAAAATATTGGATACCCAACGAACGTTTACCAAAACCCTATGTTTACCAGCGGACACTATCAAGTTCGAAGACAGTATTTCGGTGTTTGCTCCTATCGGTTCGGCATTAATCGGTTTGAGCACAGGCCAGTGTATTAAATGGCAAACCCAACGGGGTGAGCAATCGGTGGAAATTATTAATGTAGACAGTAATAAACGTTAGGGACACTGACCGAAACGAGCAAATCAAGAGTGGAAATTAATGACTTATATTCAAAAAACGATAGCAGATTTAAAGTGCAGTAGTCCGGCGCAGGCGGAGTTTTATCAAGCCGTAGAGGAAGTACTAAGCTCGTTGGAGCCGCTTTTAGAAACGAACAGCCATTACAGGAAACAAGCGATAATTCAACGCATAGTTGAGCCTGAAAGGCAGATCATGTTCCGCGTTCCTTGGGTCGATGACAAAGGCGACATTCAAGTCAACAAAGGTTATCGGGTGGAGTTTAATTCTGCACTTGGTCCATATAAAGGAGGATTAAGATTTCATCCTTCTGTGAATGCGGGGATTGTAAAATTTCTAGGTTTCGAGCAGATATTTAAAAATGCCCTGACGGGATTACCCATTGGCGGTGCAAAAGGTGGTGCTAATTTCGATCCTAGGGGGCGATCGGATGCTGAGATTATGCGCTTTTGTCAATCCTTTATGAGTGAGCTTTATCGACATATTGGGCCCACATGCGATGTTCCCGCTGGGGATATCGGTGTGGGTGCGCGGGAAATTGGCTACATGTTTGGTCAGTACAAACGCCTAACTGGTCGCTACGAAGGAGTGTTCACTGGTAAGAGCTTATTGTGGGGAGGATCGTTAGTGCGCAAGGAAGCCACAGGCTATGGCGCGGTGTACTTTGCTGATTATATGCTTGAAGAAAGAGGAGACAACTTACAAGGGAAGCGCTGTTTAGTTTCAGGGGCTGGCAATGTGGCCATTTATGCGATGGAGAAACTCTATCAACTAGGCGCTACACCCGTTAGTTGTAGCGACTCATCCGGTACGCTTTATCATGAAAGTGGAATAGACTTAAGATTGATAAAAAGACTTAAGGAGGGGCGACGCTGCGATTTGCTTGAATATATTGATACCTATCCCGAGGCAGTACATACCCCAGTTAATGAATATCCAGCGGATGGTCATAGTGTATGGCGTTATACCGCAGATGCCGCGTTTCCTTGTGCAACCCAAAATGAACTCACTCTCGCTGACGCTAAGGCGTTATTGGAAAATGGCTGTCAATTGGTCAGCGAAGGGGCAAATATGCCTTCAACGCATGAGGCCGTAGATGCATTCTTAGCTGCAGGTATTGCTTATGGGCCGGGTAAGGCTGCCAATGCCGGAGGTGTCGCAACCAGTCAATTAGAAATGGCGCAAAATGCCAGTATGCAAACCTGGACGTTCGAGCAGGTCGATCAGCGACTTAAGCAGATTATGAAGAATATATTTTTAGTGGCCAGTGAAACTGCCAAAGAATTTGATCACGATGGTAATCTGGTATTAGGTGCCAATATTGCGGGTTTTCGCCGAGTGGCGGATGCAATGATCCAGCAAGGTGTCGTTTAGGCAGAGACAAGAGCCCTTTAAATAGAGTCTTTAATAGCAACTATTTGATGAGTAGCCACGTTCAAAACGGCGTTAATTTAGGCTGGTGAATGTTGTGCGCAAAACGCTAAAAGTTCCTAGCTATTATCACTATGGTCAAAGAATTTACCGACCTGTTAGCTTGATTATCAGTCTGAAAGACAGAGCTGGCCACTATAAATGGCCAGCTCAGCCCATTAACGTAAACTTTTCACGTCAGTAACTTGCACTAGATCTTCATATTGATTACCAAAATGGCTTCGCACGTAGTTTACGACATCAGCTATCTGCTGATCAGACATTACGGAGGCAAAGCCAGGCATTGCACCTTGGCCTTTTAATACCATATAAATCGGATAAGGCGCGCCGGCTAGATTGGTGTCGCTGGCGAGTGCCGGGTATTGAGCAACACCCTTGGCACCTTTAGCGTCTGACATATGGCACCCCTGGCATACCGATTTAAAGATTGCTTCACCGCCTTGTTCTTCAAAATGTCTAGCATTCGATATTGTGACATCTTGATGTTCACTCGCATCGTTTGCTGCATAGTTATTGAGGGAAAAGGTGCTGCTGGCTAACAGTAGAGTAGTGAATACCGTTAATCTTTTTATGCTTGATTTCATTAGGCGGCCACCTCAGCGGATATGATATGTTTATGTAATCGTTCGGTCGCATCTAGTGCTGACAAAATAGCGCCTTCTTGCCAAGCGTTTAAATAAGATAAATGCTCGCCCGCTAACACCATTCGCCCGTCTATCTGGCATAAATTATCATAATGGGTTTCGCGTGTTTCAGGCGTCCATACGCCGCAACATCCATGGGTCCAAGGGACTCGATGCCAACCAACGGCTATGCCGCTATCGAACTCTTCCAAATACTGAGGGTGGATCTTTGCGCCCATTTCGACTGCTTTTTTAACGCGCTCAGCAGGTGTCATTGAGGTAAATTCGAAGGCATTCGGTGCGCCCCACATATAACCCCCAAGCAATACACCTTTGCCTTTACTGCCAAAATTGTCACTAGGATAGGAAATATTTCGAATGGGTTGGTCGGTGTACGAAATGCCACCATAAATCGCTTCATCCTGCTCCCAAAAACGGCGCTTAAATTGCAAACCGAATTTAACAGCTGCATTGTAAGGAACAGAACGAATACCTTGCTGCATTTTACCGCTGACATTGACGGGGATTTGGCTAAGCACTGATAAAGGAATAGTACATACACAATAATCAGCGGTGGCGCTTCGCTCTTTACCTGTGTTTAAGTCGACATAACTGACCGCTACACCTTTGTCATCTTGCTGTATTTTTGTGACTTTGGCCTGATAGGTGATGAGATCTTTAACTTGACGTTCAAAGCCTTTTGCGACGCCATCCATGCCACCGACAGGCTGGAATATTTGGGTTTGGTGCTCGTTTTGTTGGCCTTGTGAAATAGTCTTCCACAGGTCAGATTGAAGTAGTGCTGAAAAATCAATTGGGTCAGACTGTACAGCTTTGGGCATTAATCCACCGCCAGCATGCACAGCGAAACCTCGTTTTAAACTGCTTTCAAGGGATTTACGGTAAATCCCTGACTTATCTAATCCGGCCCAATTGCGCAGTGACTCCAGCAACTTGAGTCTATCTTCGGGGGTTATGCTTTGATCTAAAGAACCTTGATCGACACATTTTGCGAGTAACTCTCCCACGTGTCCTTGATAATCAGCTTGAACTTCACGGTAACGTTTTGGTTTGCCACCAAATGCCTCGGTTGAATGCACCATGGCGTTATAATTCACTTGAACAAAGCCTTCCAACTTGACGCCGAATTCGTGGCAGTAATGTAATATACCATGATGATGATAGGGGATACGCCAAGGGCCGGGATTAAGATAACCGCCGTCTTCAAATTTACAGTGCTGTGTTTCGCCACCCAGTTCGGTAAAACTGTCTCCACCACGAATGGTCCAGCAACGTCCGCCTGCTCGCTCATTATACTCAAGAATTCGCACCTTATAGCCTGCTTTACGCAATTCATAAGCGGCTGTCATGCCTGCGACACCTGCTCCCAATACTAGAATACTTGCGCCTTTTGGGGCTTTGGATAATTTAAAGCCGGGTTTGAAAGTAGATTCAGCAGCTAAGCTCAGCGAAGACATCGCTTGATACATAACGGCAACCCCCGCCGTTTTGCCAATCCACCCAAGTAACTCTCTACGTGTTATTGTTGTTTTCTTCATATCTTGTTTACCTGCAACTATACTTAAATCGTTGAAATTATTGTTTTTTTAACCGAAAACCACTCGGCTTTAACTGATTTGTTGATAGTTCAGCATTAACGGTGATATTGCTCTAGGGGATAAGTGCCTCCTGACACAAAGATTAAATATTAACCATAAAATTGCTCCCTCTTCGATAATAACCAGCTGCTTAAAACTGTATAGTTACTGTTCGACGAACGGTCGAATATGTCAGTTAAATGACATAATCATAAAAAAGAATTGTTAAAATATCGTTATAAATTAGGAGGTTGCACGTTTAGTTGTTGGTATTTTGTTAATTTAAACCGATTTATAGAGCTGCTTATTTATGGCGTATCTGAGGACTGAGGCTACTTTTTTGCTGTGGGTGTCATGAATAACATTCAACATTAGTGTTTATGCGCAACGCCAATTAATTCTAAATAATTTTTTAAATAGCCTAACGTACCATCTCGAAAAATGGCGGGCAAAAACGAGATCCGCATGAACTGGCTGTTGAAAGTTGTTACTAGCAACTAGCAACTAGCAAATTCGACATGGTAACGAGCAACTAACAAATCACCATAACTGCATGACCACATATTTGATAACACGGTAGACGTGCTGACCGACGAGTTATTCAAAAGGCATAATTGCCGCGGATTAAAATTTGTTATTTAGCTAGCAAGCTTACTCGTAGAAAATGTATTCCCTGATGAAAACAAGAGCGAACTGTTATCAACAATTGCGAATAAGATTGTATTAGGTCAAATCCCAATTTTTGAATAATTTTTAGCGAGTGGTAAAAAATAAACCCAGCACGATTGTTGTGCATGTTAATTCACTTTTTCGGAGCAAGAGCAGAGCAAAACTATTGTTACCCTACCAAGATCATTTCTAGTGTTGCATCTTAAACCTTTGTATAACATGCATATTCCGTTAATACATAAAATACCAAAATGTATTGGTTCGATTTTTGCTCTTTATAAATTAAGTTCGTTACGTTAGAAGTCTTTAAAATTGTCTTAACATAAAATGTATAAATAGATTATTAGGAATATTTTTAAGTAAACAGAATAGCGCATAATGGGGTTTAACAAAAAAATTACAATTAAAGCACAAGTCTATTTCACTTTGCTTGTTTTGCTCGGTATTTTTTCAGATTGATTCAACGTGTAAATTTGAAGTTATCGGAAATAACGCTTCTTAGTAGCGAGTATTCGACTAATTAATCTTTTAATTTAAATGTGCAGTTATTTGAAATTTTCTTGACGTGAAACTTAATAAATATAAGATGTGTCGCTGAATTTACTGATGGAACAGGTATTCACTTTTTCATGCGAAATAAACTACCCTTCTTTTTGATGATTTAGTTACTAAATTATATAGGGGATAGTGTGAGTTTAATTGTTGTAAATCACTCGTTTTTTATGCATGTCATTTAATTTAAAAATTGAATTTTTTAAATTGTGAAATAGATTTTAGTGGGTTTAAGCATCAGTAATATAGCTTGTTGAACCTTATTATATGTTAAACATATGTTATTACAAGGAGGTGGGATATGGTCCTACAAAATGGTCTTATCAAAAATAACATCAATAAGTTTGCGACTTTCTATCGACTGACCGATTTATTGTTTATAAAGCTTGCGTTGGTGATGGCGTTATCAATTTTCCAAACCCAATACACCCAAGACTTCTTTGTTCTTTTCCTTATTTCTATTATTGGCTTTTCTATTACGGCTGAAATGCTCGCGCTATATCGTTCATGGCGTGATGGCGCTTTCAAAGAAATTGTTTTCAATACTTTGCTGTCTTGGTCACTGTCTTTCGTTCTTATTTTGCTCTATCTCTTTTGGGACCAATCGAATGCGGATCTTTCCAGAGGTGCGATTTCTGCTTGGTTTTTATTAACAGGGATGCTGTTAATAATTTGGCGAGGATGTTTCAGTCTATTCTTACGTCGTATACGCAGTAAAGGTTTAAACACCCGGAACGTAGCTATTATTGGGTTAACAACCGAAGGAGAAAATCTTGCAAGAGAAATCCTTGCCAATCCGCAAACGGGCTACCGATTAACCGCCATTTATGACGACAGAGACTTAGAACGCCTACCAGAAACCTACCACGGGATGATAAATGGTAAAGTCGACGATGGAGTCGACCACGCGCGTTTAAACGAATTTGATGTCGTGTACATAGCCTTACCGTTATCGGCTGAAAAACGCATCACCGCTATTTTACAATTACTGGGCAATACCACGGTTAATGTTCAGCTTGTGCCTAACTTGTACATGTTCAGTATTATGAGCGCCTCGATGGCGCATGTTAGAAATATTCAAACAATAAGCGTGTTTTGCAACCCCATGCGCGGTTCGTATGCGTTAACTAAACGTATTGAAGATATCTTACTCGCGAGCACCATTTTACTGCTCATTAGTATCCCGTTATTGATAATTGCGATTGCGGTGAAGGCCACTTCCAAAGGGCCCATTATCTTTAAACAACGTCGTTACGGCCTAAATGGCAAAGACATTAAGGTGTACAAATTCCGCTCAATGACCGTAACAGAAAATTCTGATGTTGTTACCCAAGCGACAAAGAATGATGTGCGCATCACCAAGCTTGGTGCGTTTCTTCGTCGCACATCACTCGATGAATTACCGCAATTTGTTAATGTATTGCAAGGCAAAATGTCAGTTGTTGGGCCGCGCCCGCATGCCGCTGCACACAACGAGGAATATCGCAAAGCTGTGGCTTACTACATGCTGCGTCACAAAATTAGACCAGGCATTACCGGCTGGGCTCAAATTAATGGTTGGCGTGGTGAGACAGACACAATAGAGAAAATGGAAATGCGCATCAAATACGACCTAGATTATATTCGTAGGTGGTCTTTATGGATGGACGCAAAAATCGTCTTCTTTACTATTTTCCGTTCATTTACAGACAAAAACGCTTACTAAATGAGTCGCATATATATGCGTCGACTCAAACTATAGATAGTGGCCTATAGCAGTATTAACGCCCCTAGCGAATAAATTAAAGGAAGTACAAATGAAATACTTAGTAACCGGCGCAGCTGGTTTTATTGGTAATTTTGTTGCTGAAAAGTTATGTGAACAAGGCCATACAGTCGTGGGTATAGATAACCTAAACGATTATTACGACCCTAATTTAAAGCTCGCTCGTTTGGAGCGAATTGCACATTTCGATAATTTTACGTTTATTAAAATCGATATAGCTGACAGAGACGGCATTGCTAAATTATTTGTCGACGAGAAATTCGAACGCGTTATACATTTGGCCGCTCAAGCAGGTGTGCGTTATTCAATTGAAAACCCAATGGCGTACATTGATTCAAATTTAGTGGGTATGGCTACTATTCTTGAGGGTTGCCGGCATAATAAAGTACAGCATTTGGTCTATGCGTCATCTAGTTCGGTATACGGCATGAACGAAAAGATGCCTTTTTCCACCGAAGACGCAGTCGATCACCCTGTGTCACTGTATGCGGCGACAAAAAAATCGAATGAATTAATGGCACACAGCTACAGTCATTTATACGACTTACCCACAACAGGGTTGCGCTTTTTCACTGTGTATGGTCCTTGGGGCCGCCCCGATATGGCGCCGTTCTTATTTACGGATGCAATATTGAATGACCGCGAAATCAAAGTATTTAATCACGGCAAAATGAAGCGCGATTTCACTTACATTGACGACATTGTTGAAGGCATTATTCGCATTCAAGACGTAGTACCACAGCGAAATGCTGAAAACCCCAATACGTCACCGTCTTCAAGCAAAGCACCTTATAAAGTGTTTAACATCGGTAATAACGAACCCATAGCACTAATGACCTTTATTGAAGCGATTGAGAAAGCGTCTGGGAAAGAAGCTAAAAAGAATTTCTTACCCATGCAACCGGGCGATGTCCCTGCCACGTTTGCTGATATTGACAGTTTGAAAGAAGAAGTTGGGTTTAAACCTGATACAAAGATTGAATATGGCATGCAGCAGTTTGTTGATTGGTATATTGCTTATAACAGTATGGGCAGTATTTGATAATGACGGTAATAGACGAAATCAATGAAAAAGTCTCCATTATTACACCAGTGTATAACGGCGAGTCTTTCATTGATAAATGCTATGAGTGCGTTGCAGCTCAAACATACCCGAATATTGAGTGGGTTGTTATAAATGATGGCTCTCAAGATAAATCATTATCAAAGCTTGAAACGTTAGCTAAAAGTTATTCAAACATTCATATTGTGGATCAAAAAAATGCCGGTGCAGCAGAAGCTCGCCGAGCAGGTGCTTTGAAAGCGCAGGGTGAATACATCGTATATCTAGATATAGATGACACTATTTCTAAAAACGCGATCGAGTTGGCACTTAAAAAATTTACGAAAAATATTGATGTTGTATTATTCACCCAGGTGAAAGTAGGCGGAGGTGAGCCAGTTCCGTTTAATATGTTCACTGATTCTTGGCCTCAATCTGGGGATGATGTCTTTAAATCTTGCATAGATGGTTGGGGAGCACATAGTTTCGGCGTATATAGAAAATCGATATTTCTTTCTGCCTACTCATTCTTAGATAGTTTTGAAGATATGAGCAAAACCTACAAAGATGAATTATTGTCTCGTATTATTTTTACGCAATCGAGAATGATCGATTACTGTAAAGGTACTTACTTTTACGACTTAAATGATGAGTCAGTGAGTAAAAAGTTTAATCCTGATTACTTTTTGATTGCCAATAACGTTCACGCGCTTGATAAATACTTATTATCCCAAAATAAAAATATTAGCATTGAACGTATGTATAGCCGACTGTTTTTTGACCTTTTGGGGCGTTATATCAAATGGCGCAAACAGTTGACGAATAAAAACGACTGGCAAAATGCGCTAAAAACGTTAGCCAAAAATATATCAATTACCAAAGACATTACTAATTCGGTTAGAAAATCAGAATTTAAAAAAATACTACCTCGTATTCTTTTTTTATCAGTATATAAAACCGCCTCTTTAGTCAGGAGGTCATAATGTCTGAAAATCGGTCAGTGGTATCTGGCATAGGGACAATGGCTGCTTTAACTATTTCGTCAAAGTTAGTTAGATTATTCATTCTAATGGTGACTGCGCGCTTTCTTACCCCTGAAGACTTCGGTGTCGTGGCTGCTTTTACCATGGTTTTCGGATTTGCGTACCTTGTCGCCGACATGGGAATACTAAGAACCGTTATACAACGGCCTTTAATCAGCGAGCGTCATATAGGCAGCGCACTAGGTTTATCTGTTGGGCTATGCACATTAGTGAGTATTACACTTATTTTTCTAGGTACTTCTATTGCTGACATATTAACAATTGAAGAAATTGGCTTGCCATTAAAAGTTTCCAGCTTAATGTTTCTATTGCTTGGGGTGAGCAATATTTGCTCTGCTTTATTACAACGCGGTGGAAAGATTCTTTTTATAGGAAAAGTGCAGGCATTTGGCACTATTACGGGAAATGTTTTTGTAACCGTACCCTTGCTCTACTCCGATATAGGTTATTGGGCGATCATTGTCGGTTTATGGGTTTCAGAGTTAATTTCTATTTTATTTATATTGCAAAAAGGGTGGGGAAACCTGCGCTATAAAATTTATAAAAAAGAATTGGTTGAGATTAGCAAATATGCTTCTGCATTTTTCTTTAATAATACATTGGGTTTACTTAGCCAACAATTAGACATTGCCATTGTAAGCCGATTTTTAGGAAGTGCCACGCTCGGAAATTATTCTAGGGCAATGCAACTTGTCGATTTTCCTAATCAGATATATTTACTTGTTGTAGATCGTGTTGTATTTCCAGTTATGGCAGCAATGAAGTCCGAGAAAGATAAATTGGTAGTCTTTTTTTTACAGTCCCTGTCATTATTAAGTTTGGCCCTAACACTTGGTTCGATTCTTTTAATTGTTGGGGCTCACGAAATTGTACTTATTATGATGGGAAGTCAGTGGGGAGTAGTCGGTGATTTATTACAGATACTTGCAAGCTGTATTATTTTTAGAGCCCTATCTTCATTTATGGATTCATTCTTAGCTGCTTACGACTTAGTGAAAATATTAACAATTAAGCAAGTTACTTCATTGTTTATATTACTTTTTTCAGTTTGGTTTGGTCTCGACTATGGCGTGATTGGAGTCGCTTATGCTGTTGTTATCGCCAGTATTTTACGATTTTTATTAACGCTCATGTTTATAATTATGTACACAAGAATAACTTGTTATCAATTAATTAATAAATTCTCACCATCTCTATTTTCTGCTGTTTTTATAATTGCCCTTTACCTAATGATATCCAAAATTTCAATACTCTCAGGACTTTTAGGAGGGATAGTCACTATTTTAATTTTTCTAATCTTTTGTGCGATAAAGCCCTTGGGGCTATTCCTTACAGACAAAGGGGCCGTTTTCATTAAGCAGAAGAAAGCAAATTTATAAAATTTAGGAATGTTTTATTAAATATGAAGAGTGTTTTTAAAGTATATCGATCAAACAGGTTTGATCGATAAATAAACGAACTTTCATTCATCAAAACTTCACCATTTTATTAGAACTACAGGTAGTAGAACGACACCGGCGACGACCAATTTTTTATTAGTCAACAATAAATATAAGAGTTAAGGGAGCAAAAAATGAAAATTTTAATAGGAATGACACGTTCAGATACAGTGGTATCAGGCTCTTTTAAGCACATTTGTCAAATTGGTGAAAAATTTCGTCAAGAGGGTGCTGAAGTAATTTATGCAATTGGCGGGAATGGAGAAGCGATTGATAAATTACGTGATTCAGGCTTTCAGGTGCATGCATTAACGGGTTTGAAACGGGATTTGAGCCCGATAAGCGATTTACTGTCATTACTTAAATTGGTTTGGCTTATTCTCGCTGAAAAACCACAAGTTTGCTCATGGCACACCGCAAAAATAGGCGCATTAGGGCGTATCGCGGCAATGTTAACATTTAAGCGCTCCTACTATGTGCCACATGGTGTGCCCTTTGTTAATACACCTGAAAACAAAGGGTATGAAAAATATCAGTTACTTGAAAAAACACTATCAGTTTTACCTTCGACCATTATTGGTGTTTGTGAGTTTGATAAAAATGAATACCTGCGTATTGGCGTACCGGATAAAAAGTTATTAGTGATCCGTAATGGTATGCTGGGTATTAGTAACGATAATTGGCAGTTAAGCGATGATCCCGTTCATTTTATTACTGCAGCGCGTTTTGAAGATCAAAAAGACTACGCAACGCTAGCGGAAGCTTGTCAGCAATTATTAGCAGATGATAAAGCCTTTATTTTAAGCATATACGGAGACGGACAGTACGAAGAACAGGTAAAATCTTATTTTGCTAACTTCCCAGCCGGTATGATTAATTTTTGTGGCGTGGTCGATAATTTCGCAGAAAAACTGGCTGAGGCAGATGTATTTGTATTATCCAGTTTTTGGGAAGGTTTACCGCGCAGTATTATCGAAGCAATGGCTTGTAAAAAAGCGGTAGTCACATCAGATGTTGGCGGTTGTTCTGAACTCATTATCGAACAAAAATCTGGTTACTTAGTCCCGATTCGAGATGCTAATGTGATGACAAGCTCGATGGCGGAATATATAGATGATAAACAAAAAATTGTTGATCACGGTATTGAAGCGTATGAATTATATAAGCAAAAGTATTCATTGCCTGTCATGTTAGAAAGTTACTCAGAAGAGTATGGCATTATTGGTGTTAAGCATGAAGCTAGTGCCCAACAGGAAGCATAATATGCCAATTCTAGTGTCGCTCATTTGCCCAGTTTATAAGGTTGCTCAGTATATACCAGAGTTGATGCAAAGCTTATTAGCGGGTGTTAACACAGATCAAGTCGAAATTGTTTTTGTAGACGATTGTTGCCCTGAGCAGTCGATTGAATATTGTGAAAAGTTTATCGCAGATAATCAACACGATATACAGTTTAACTCGGTAATAATTAGGCAGTTAGTAAATCAAGGTTTATCAGTTTCTCGTAATGAAGGGCTTAAAGTAGCGAAAGGTAAGTACGTTGGTTTTATTGATTCAGACGATGCGATATCACCCCATTACTGGAACACACTTAAACGATATGTTCAAAATCCAGAAAATGACATTATCGAGTTTGACTTTGAGGAATTCTCGGATTCCTTACCTATGAATAATGAAAGAAATATTACAGAATTACCCTCATCTAATCTGAATCCATTTTATACTGAATTTTTTGTATGGATTCGATTATATAAAAAAGAAATGTTAGAAAATATTAAGTTCCCTAGAGGAATGATATATGAAGATATGTATTTTACGATGCATGCATTTTCCAGAAGCAAAAAAAGCGTACGTATTTCAAATTCCCTAGTTTTCTATCGTAAGCGAGATGGATCTATAACCGCTAAGCGAACTTCACTCTACTCACATTTATTAATAAATTTAGTTTTGGCTATTCAACAGACTATTTATAATATTCCCCAAAAGAGTGAATTAGTTTCACAACTTCAAAAACGTACTTTATTACTTATGTTAAAAGGGTTGAAAATATCAGATAAAGCAGATAGGAAAATTTATTATCAACTATGCTTTCCTAAACTGATAGAGGTAAATATGCTCGCCAAACAATATGGTTCTGATATAATAGGTAAGATAAACTATTCGCTTTCCTGTTTGATTTGTAGGCTTTTCAAGTGAATAAAATAGTACATATTACTAATGATTTACAACGACTTGGTGGCGTACAACGTTTATTAGTCGACTTAATGACGTTGCAAAAAGATGACTTTGAATTTGAAGTCATTCTTACCCGCGGTGAAAATGAATATATTGACGAACTGAATAGCTTAGGCGTTAGTGTTTACCACAAGCGAGATTTAGGGTTGTTTGGTGTCATTAAACGTTTGAATAAAGCCGATTTAGTCCATGCTCATTTATTCCCCTCTATGTATATTGCACTTCTATCATCCACTTTAAAAATAGTGACTGAACATAATCCTTATTACCGTAGACGAGATATTAAATTGGTTAAATGGTTTGAGGCCATATTTTTCCGCCGATTTAAACATGTTGTATGCATCTCAGAAGGCGTGAAAAAAGCCTTTGAACTTGTTTTAGGGTGGAGTAACGATAAAGCGTTAGTTATTAATAATGGTGTTGATTTAAGTCGTTTTTCAATGCAAGAACGTAAAATTGAAGCACTTCGTTTTCCTATCAAAATCGGTATGGTTGGCAGACTCGTTAAGCAAAAAGATATTGAGACGTTAATTAAGGCGTTAAAAGAATTGGGCAGTGGCTATGAGTTACATCTGGCTGGAGATGGCGAATTACGCGAAAAGTTAGAAAATCTGGTTGTTGATTTAGACTTAAAGCACCAGGTGTACTTTCATGGGCAAGTTAGCGATATCCCCTACTTTTTAGACAGTATTGATATATATGTACAGTCATCCAACTGGGAGGGTTTTGGCTTAGCTGTGGTTGAAGCTATGGCAGCAGGTTTACCTTGTTTTGCAACTAATGTAGAAGGTTTAAATGATGTGGTTGACAGCGCGTATTTATTTGAAGTGGGGGATATTGTACAGCTAACTTCTTTGATCTTAGCTGTAACGACAAGTATCACTACTTATAACGATATGTCAACACTAGCAATCAAAAGTGCCTATGGGTTTTCGATTGAAAAAAGCGCACAAAGACACACTAAGTTATATAGCACGTTGTTAGGTAATTAGTTGGTGATTAATTTATCAGTTATACGAGGGATATATGCAAATTAAGTTGCAAATTATCGAAAGGCTATTGCTCGTTTTGGCTGCGACTGTTATTCCTTTGTATTTCACAGACCTGCGGCTTTCGTTACCTGGCGTTATTATTCGCTTGGCGGATATCTCGTCGATAACCATCATCTGTCTCTATTTTATTCTTGCACGTCATCGACGCATTGTATGGTGCGTGCCGCATGGCTATCAAATGGTGTTTGTTTTTATCGGATACTGTTTGTTACTTGGTATTTTAAAATCTAGCTTGAAGGATGCGATAGTTGAATCAGTTCAGTGGGTGCTATTGCTGGTCGTTATTGGGATTGTTTATGGTCAATCAATTAAATACCCTAAAGAATTTCAAGCTTTATTTTTAAAAGCGTTACTGATGATATGCATTTTTGTCGTTTTGTATCACTTTTCCCATGGGAAATATTATCATTATAAAGATTTAGGTGATGCTAAGTACATACTCGCTTTAACAGGAGTTGTATTAGTTAGCTATACGTATTTTTTCAATAATAAAAAATATATTTTGCCGTTGATTATTTTATACCCTCTTATTTTACTTTCCCTTGAACGTAAGGGGATTTTAGCTTTTCATATCGTTTCACTGATATATTTAATGATGGCTTATCGTTATGCGATTAAATGGTTGTTAACTTTAGCCTTTTTCATTGGTGTTTTTTTGTTACTATTAGCGCCAAATATAGTTGATTTATCAGGTTTTTCTTTTTTTAATTATAACGACGTTGAAATATATTATCTTGATGAAGATGCAGCTTTGTGGGTTTCTAATTTACATCGCCAGAGTCTAGTGACTTTTGGTTGGGATATATTTCAAAAAAATATATTTTTTGGTGTGGGGCCTAAAATGTTAACTAGTCATATGGTTGATTATTTTTATAATCCGAATTTAGCTTTATACACGCATAATGTGTTTCTTGATATTTTAATTGAGTATGGAGTGTTTGGTCTTGTTTTATTATTATTCCCTTATTTTATTTTCAGCTTGAAAAACAATTTTTCTTCCATTAGGCAGCGGAATTGCTTTTTTTGTTTGTTGGTTTATTCAATCATTATGCTATTTTTTATGTCAAGTGGTGCACCATCAATGCTGTTATTTTATCTTCCTTTGTGTATAGGGTTTATTTTTAATTCACCAGCACTTTCTGATAAAAAATATAATAACTGAATGAGTTCGTTAAAGACTTATGGTTTTTTTAGATATAGTGATTTACGCCTATGCGTATGAAGTTTTTTATTATTAGAGGTGTTTGTGAATAAAATTTTTATGAAAATGACATTTTTTTCCTTGTTCATGATGTCGTTAATTTCGATAAACGTCTTTGCGCAAGAAACCTATCTTTTAGGCCCTGGCGATAAGGTGGCTATTAAGGTGTTTGGTGAAGAGGATTTAGCGATAGAAACATTGTTGGGTAGTAGCGGTAACATCAATTATCCATTTTTGGGGGAGGTTAAGGTAACAGACTTAACCGTAAAACAGGTTGAACAAGTTATTGAGCAAGGTTTAAAAGGCGACTATTTAATCAGCCCCAATGTTTATGTACAGGTCGTTGAATATCGCCCTTTCTATATTCTTGGTGAAGTTAAATTGCCAGGCGGCTACCCTTATCAACCGGGGATGACTATCAATCAGGCTATCGCATTGGCAGGTGGTTTAACTGAGCGCGCAGATATAAGTAAAATATCTCTTTTCAAAGAGAGAGAGAAAGACAAAAAGCAACAAGCATCTCTTGACTATAAAGTAAATGCTGGTGATACGGTTACCATTGAACAGCGGTTTTTTTAAAGAATTTTTATGATGAGAAAGATTGAAAGTATGGAATTAGATTCTCCTTCCCAGAAAGCTAATGTGACGGCTGAAATGGTTAAAAACTCTGCCGACGAGGTTATCGATTTACGCCAGTATTTTGCGGTAATTAATAAGCATAAATGGCGCATTGCTTTACTGGCTATAGTTATAACACTGACGACGGTCTTTGCAGTAACTAAGGTAACACCGATATATAGGGCAACAGCTACCCTATTAATAGAGGCTGATCAAGCGAAAGCCGTGTCGTTTGACGATATTTACGGCCTTGATTCTAACCGCAAAGAATATTACACAACGCAATTTAAAATTCTACAATCGCGTAAAATTGCTCAGGCAGTTGTAGAAAAGTTAGATTTAAAAAATAACCCAGATTTTATTGTTAATTCGTCACGTAAAAGAGAAGTTATTAACGATATTAAAGGCCTCATTCCTTTTTTACCTAAAAAGAAAGTGTCGGTATTATCAGGTCCAGAACAAGAGGAAATGGCTTTACAGTCGTTAGTCGGCACCTTTTTAGGGCGGTTATCGATCGACCCTGTGCGTACCACACAATTAGTTAACATTACCTTCGAGAGTAGTGATCCTAAATTAGCTGCACTCGTCGCCAATACGGTTGGCGAAGTGTATATAGAGCAAAATCTATCTGCACAAATGGGGATGACTAAAAAGGCCTCGGGCTGGTTAACCACGCGTTTATCTGACTTACGTATTCGCTTAGACGAGTCCGAGTTAAAACTACAGCAATATCGTGAACGCGAGAATTTAGTGGATGTCTCGGGCGTGGTGGGTTTAGTCTCAAAAGAATTAGAGCAAACATCTGAGCAATTGGTTGGTGCAAGACAGGTCAGAAACAAACTATTAAGTATAGTGCGCGTTATCGATGAGTATGGCCGTGATGATTTAGAGATGTTGGGATCGATAAGTGAAATCAGCTCACAAGATGTTATACAAAATGTAAAACAAACCTTGGTCACGGTTGAGCGTAAAGTATCAGAATTAAGCCAGCGATATGGGCCTAAACACCCAAAAATGATCGCTGCTCGAGCTGAATTGGCCACCGTAAACAGTAACTTTAATGAGCAAGTACGCCGCTTAGTTACTGGGGTAGAAAAAGAGCTGTCTACCAGTGAGCGTAATATTGAAGCGCTCGAGCAAGAACTTGTGCGCATAAAAGCGCAATTCCAGACACTCACAGCGAAAGAATATGAATATAAAAAATTATCTCGTGAAGTAGAAACGAACGGTGAAATATATAATACGTTTCTCTCTCGTTCGAAAGAAACTGAAGTGACTGGTGATTTTAATTCGGCGGTTGCACGTTTTACTGACCGGGCCTTTCGACCGCAAAACCCCGTTAAACCTAATAAGATGCTTATCGTCATTTTAGCTTTTATGGCATCAGTAGGGTTAGGGCTCGTAATTGCTTTTGTGGTTGAATCTTTAAACGATACTTTTAAGCACATTAATGGTACCGAAGATAAACTATCCCAGCGTTTGTTAGGTTTATTGCCGCTAGTGCGCGTGAAGAAAAAGAACGGCTTTTTGTTGCACTATTTTTATGATGAAAATGGCAAAAGGTTCGCTGAGTCTGTACGTACCCTTCGAACCAACTTCTTATTAACGCAACTTGATAAAGAAACGAAAACCATTGAAATAACTTCTTCTTTACCTGGTGAGGGTAAGACAACTACCGCCATTAATTTCGCTTTTGCATTAGCTCAAGTTGAACGTACTTTGCTGATTGATGCTGATATGCGAAAGCCAAATATTTGCAAGCGCTTTGACCTGCCGCCGTATCATCCGGGCTTAGCAAATCTAATATCAGGTACTGAAAAGTTGAACGAATGTATATATTTGGATGAAGTTTCAGGTCTAACCATTATGCCCTGTGGACAAAGGCCGCCAAATCCGTTGGAGTTATTAACATCTCCAAAATTTGCCCATATATTAGAAGAATTAAAGCAATCCTTTGATCGTATTATTATCGATACCCCGCCAGTTCAAGTGGTCAGTGACTCTCTGATTATTGCCAAGCAAGCAGATGCAGTTATTTTTATAGTGAAAAGTAATGACACACGTGTTGGGGTTGCTCAAAACGGTATAGGTAAATTAGTACGGGTCAACGCCAAAATAGCCGGTGTGGTGTTAAACCAAGTTGATACTAAAAAGATGTCTGACTCTGGATATCAAGGTTATTACAACGATTACTCTTATGGCGATGAGGCTTCTTCTTGAAGTCAATTTTCATAACTTGTTAATGACAAGCCTTATACGATTCACTGCTTGCGAGTTTTAGTAAGATTAAAATAATTGGTTTTTAATTTTTAGAGTTAATAAATTGCTCATTATTGAGCGTTTCATTGTTATTATTTATTAGCTAACTCCGTTTTTTATTTATAGGTTGGACTATCATGGAATTTAGAAAAGATATAAATGGATTAAGAGCCATAGCAGTCATAGCCGTTGTGCTATTTCATTTTGATGCGTCTTGGATGCCAGGCGGTTTTGCGGGTGTAGATGTGTTTTTTGTTATCTCTGGTTTTTTAATGACAGGAATAATATTTAGAGGTATTGAAAAAGAGAGTTTCTCCATATTAAAGTTTTATATTGCTCGCGCGAATAGAATTATTCCTGCTTTAGCAATACTGTGCTTAGCCTTGCTTGTATTTGGTTGGTTTTATCTTACTCCATTCGATTACAGAGCTTTGGGTAAGCACATTGGCAGTAGTTTGACTTTTGTATCCAATTTCATATATTGGATGGAAGCTGGGTATTTTGATACCGCGTCGCATGAAAAATGGCTATTACACACTTGGTCTTTATCGGTTGAATGGCAATTTTATATAATCTACCCATTAGTCCTTGTTGCTATGCGGCAATTTATGTCTTTAAAAATGATGAAAACCGCAATTTTGTTGGGAAGTGTTTTTGGTTTTATCTTTTGCGTTATTGCTACTTACCAATGGCCTAGTACGGCATATTATTTATTACATACTCGAGCTTGGGAAATGATGATTGGCGGTGTTGCTTATTTGTATCCATTTTCCATACAAGAAAAAAGAAAAAAATTGCTAGAGTGGATTGGCTTGGCCTTAATCTTGGGCTCTTACTGGCTTATCTCAAAAGATAATCCTTGGCCTGGTTATCTTGCAATCTTCCCGGTGTTCGGTTCATTTCTTATCATTCAGGCACAACGTAACAACAGTTTTATTACTAGCAATATTGTGTTTCAGAAAGTAGGGGCTTGGTCTTATTCTATCTACTTATGGCACTGGCCTTTTGTGGTCGCTATTTATTATTACTCACTGGATAGCATATTCATATATTTTGGTATTGCACTGTCGATATTTCTTGGTTTTTTGAGTTACAAGTATATTGAGAAAATTAAGTTTAGAAATGATTTTACTAGCGTATTTGGGTACCTAAAATGTAAGCCTGTTTATTTCTTATGCATTACCGGATTTTTAGGCTCTTTCATATTTGTAGAAAATGGCATCAATACGCCTATCAGAAGCATTGCTAATTCTGAAGAAGCAAAATATGTGTCTATTTATCACACAGAAAATTACAAAAAATATCTTCCGAAAGCATTTATGGAGCAGTGTAATTTCTTCGATGCAGAATCTCTTAGTGCAAAGGTTGATGATATCTCTGAGACTTGCACTACAAATGGTAAAGGTGGGATATTTATTTGGGGTGATTCACATGCACAAGCACTTTCTTATGGTATTAGAAGCACATTCCCGAATGTTCACATTAACCAAGTCGCTAGTTCAGGTTGCCGACCGCTTATTAAGAAAGATAATGAATCTGTAGAGGAATATAAACGTGCTTGTGATAGGTCAAATGATATGGCAAAGCATAAAATATTAGATATTGAGCCTAAAGTAATTATTTTAGCTCAACGTATTGATCATGATAAAAATGATTTTAATGAAATACTTCAATATTTATATGAGCATAATTTAGGTGCTAAATTAATTTTAGTGGGACCGGTACCACAATGGCAGCCATCCTTGCCCACTACGATTGCCCGGAGACACTTTAATAAAGATGATAGGGTAATTAACGATCGCTCTTTTAATCGTAATGTTTTGAGAATTAATAGTCAATTACATATAGATTATGATAATTCAGAAATTGAATATTTCTCTATGATTGATCAGTTATGTAACAAGAACGGTTGTCTAGCTAAAGTAGATGACAAAAATACCCCATTAGTATTTGACTATGGGCATTTGTCGCTTAAAGGTTCCAAATATGTAGTAGAAAATATGATGAAAGATATAATTAGCAGTTATTTATGATTTGTTATTAATTTCTATTTTACAGTGTTTTACAATTTGTTGTATTTCAGTTTTATGCTGAAGTAAATTTGAAATAGGTACTAAATGATTAATGATATTGGTCCAGTTTCTGTTGTTATCGTTACATTTAATAGTACTAGTGTAGTTAGAGCCGCAATAGAGTCAGTAGTAAATGAAAAGTTAGTTTCGAATATATTTATCGTCGATAATGCAAGTGTTGATAATATTTCTGATGTAATTGACTCTTTTGGCACCGCCAAAATAAAACTAATTAGAAATGCTAATAATTTAGGCTTTGGCGTTGCAAATAATATTGCCCTTGAGCAAATAACAACACCATACGCGTTGTTGCTGAATCCCGATGCAGTAATGGGGAAAGGCGCATTAGATACTTTAGTCAAAAAATCTGCGCTTTATGCTCAAGCTGGTATTCTTAGTACTGCAATTTTTTATGAAAACGGTCATTTACAAGAAACATATCGACGAAATTTTCATCAGAGAAAGATCAGTAAAGGAAATTTTCTGCGTGCTGACGGTGATATCTGTGCTGAATTTCTATCTGGTGCTGTACTGTTTTTTAATATGAAGATAATGAAAAAGGTAGGTTTCTTTGATCCAAATATTTTTTTATTTTTTGAAGAAGATGACCTTTGTATACGTACAAAAAATAAGGGGTATGAACTAATTTATACGCCAGATGCCAAAGCTTTCCACATCGATGGAGGGTCTTCAGGCAGCAGTGAAAAATTAGGTTTTTTTAGACAATATCATATGACTTGGTCGTATTTATATATTTCAGGAAAATATCTAGGTAAAGGTCATGCACGGTTTCTTTCTTTGATGTTTTTTTTTAAAGGATGGCTAAAATTAATTTTTTATTACGCATCCAATAAGAGCAATTTAGCCTGTTTACAAAGAGCGAAAATCGCCGCATGTTGGGATTGTTTTTTTAGCTTTAAGAAACGAAGCCGAGTCTAAAACGTGTTTCAATTATTTATTGCAAAGCCATGAAACGGCAATCGTGATAAAAAACTGATTTTTTTAGCCTACAGAAATTTCTAGTTTTGACGATTTCATCGCTCGAACTGTTGCCTATATTTGCTTGATTACTGTAATCTCGTAAACGTCTATCGAACGCCTTTCCAGCTTATCGAAGACGCTTACGAGCAATAGATTATCTAACGAATGGACTTTCCCATTCTGCTGACCATGCCTCAGGCATATTTAGCGCGCCAACCGCCTTAACCATACAGCGAATTTTCGTGCCCTTCTCGTTAGCGCTTAGTGTGTAAGACGCGTTTGATGAATAGGTCAAGGGGTATCCATCGGCAAACCAATAGTAACGAACATCTTTCACTCCTTGTAAATTAGCAGTGCAGGTTATCGTGCTTCCAACGGATGCATCACCACTGATTTGTGGGATGGTGATAAAAGGTTCGGTAAAATGAGAAATTTGCGCACTTTTTTGCAGCACTTCCACAAAATCCACGGTGAATCTCTGCTCCCCAATGGGTTTGGGCTGTTCATCTTTCAGGGCGTAATCAAATTGGATATCCATGCGCTCAAGATAGGTTGCAGGGGTTTTACTGCGCCCTACCTCGACCCATTTATCTTTGCCATTTTGGTCTGGCACGGTTACATTTATATAGGTTAAATCGTTATCGATTACAAATTCCCAAGTGTGGTATTGACCATCCCAAAAATAGAGGCCTCCCGGAATGTTTGATTTTGCCTCAGTTAACTCGCCACCGTACGCCTTGTAACTGTTGGCGCTTTTATTATTTTTTGCATAAATGTTGTCCGTTAAATGACTATAGTGATAGTGGCTTGCGAGGCCGTTTAACCACTGGCCATTTTTACCGTCAAACTCAAACCAATCTACTTCTATGCGATTAGATGTTCGCCAAAATAGCCACTCAGTACCATAGGACCAGAAGGCCGGAAAAAGGCCAGGTGCTAAGTCTTTTTGAGGGATATTGGGGAACATTGCGCGAATTCTAATGACTTTGGGGCCATCCCAGGTGTACCCGTGCCCCATGTCGTTAACCGAATAAAAAGCACTCGCAACCATGCTATTGCCTTTGGGAACCAAAGATAGAGTCTGCTTTTTAGTTTCGGCATTATGAGCATAGGCATCGGGTTCAGTTCCCGGAAGCGCTAATGGAATAGAAGCACCTACTGCCGTGTTAAAACCAGGGGATTGCCATAGGTTTCCTTCGCCGGTAAAACTTCGCGTAATACGTTGACTACGAAAATCATCATAAAAGACGCGCTCAAATGTTTCCGTGTTGACTGGTTTATTGCCAGCATTACTCTTTCGAAAGATGGAATCTTGAAGCGATTGGCCCCATTGCGTCCAAGCCTCATCGTCATGAACATAGCGATGGGGGTGATCTTCTTCATCAAGCACGGGGTGTTGTGAATAGTAAGGATGGTTCTCAGGTAGTTTTTTTTCAAAACCCAAACGATGGGCAGCCCATCCACTCATTTTGCGTATCATTGCCTCAGAGGGCTCAGTCGTACCTAAGAGTAGCGCGTCTAATGCCCATGCACTGTTATCATTCTGCGTGCTCCCAATGACAGTTGTTCCTTCGTAGATACGAGGCGCTGAATAATAATCGGGTTGCTCAATATCAATATCGCGACCATTGACTGAGGCGTACATTCTGCCGTAGCGCATACCCACAACGACGACATTCCAATTTTTACCATCGATGTAAATATCTTTCGTTGTCAAAACGCGCTTATCTAAGCCGCTTTGCGCTTGTCCTACGTATTCAACATTTAGCCCCGTTTCTTTGTTATACCAAATTTTTGGTGATGATTGGCCTGCGCTATTACCACGATTGATATCAACCAACACGGTTGTATCACCAGCGCCACTCATTCCATCTATCCGGAAGGTAAAAAGACACCAACGGTAGTTCCAACGGGCGTCTTTTTGAACGCCCATACTAAGATACTGCCCTGAGTTAGCCGCAAATTCTATTCCGTTACGGGCCGCATTAAGTTGGGGTTGTTTATCTCTATTCTGCTGTGTTAAACCGGTTTTATTTACCGTTCCTCGGGAGGATAGTGCTGCTACTTTACCTAGTGGGGCATCCTCTTGAAGGGCTGACGTGGAAATCCATTCAGAGTAGATATTAGGTGACCAAGGTATTTTTACTGAGCTAGCAACGACTTTGTCACTATTCGTCAGTTGTGATAATGGATGGCGGCCGCTCGTTTGTTCAAGCACTGATACCTTGCCGTCATTATTCGTATCAAAGGTTGTTTTGATCTCAGGGCTGATGTTTTGCAGCACATCAAGCATTGCTTTGCGTTCGACATCGTCATAAAGCCCGTTCTCGTCTGTATCAAGGTTTCGTGTTCCTTTTATAGTAGACACAGCTTGTTTTTGGACAAGAGGCTCTTTATCTGTATCACCAGCGCTGCATTCGAGCGCAAGAATCCCTATGGTGGCCATGCTTAATAAAATGAAATTACGGTTCATAAGTACCCTCTAAGTAACGGTCAAAAAAATATACAAAGTATAGACCTACTAAGCTTATTATGGACTAGGTTTATTATTAAATGTGGATACTTCGGGCGGTCTTAGCCAAAAGAGATGGAAATTAACCCTATTAGCGAAAAATAATAGTGTGTTGATATATGGAAACTATTTTACTGATCCTAAATAAAGTCATAATGTAAAGCTTACAGATAAGCGTTAATAAATTTACGCTGCGTGCTAAAAATTTGCTTCTATCACTAACAATAACAAGCTTTTACTACCATAACGCTTTAAACCAACTCCAAATTCCCAGTGAAAAATTTTCGAACAAATTAATGCCTAAAGCCGACTTAAGTAAATACACAACGAGTAACCCTACGAGTACACAGATAAAAATAAATAAGCTAACAAAAAGTGTAATCGTAAAGGCTGATACTGCCTTTTCAGTACGGGATAAGTCTCTGTGGTTTTTGCCCATAAGTAACACATAGTAGATTTTACTGGGTGAGAAGGGCAGGGCAACAGTCCCGCGAAAGTCTATTTTATGTTTTCCCCACTGGCGCGCACCTAAGGCTAGCTTCAAGTGCAATAATTGATCATCTGAAAAACTCGTTGCCATGTCGTCAGGCATTCTACTTAGCAATTTCTGTATTGCAGGTTCATTTTTAATCTGAGGTTTACTTTGCGTCACGTAGGTATCCATTTCGTTAAAAGTATATAAAGACACGCGGTTTTTTAACTGGTTATCACTTTAAAATATAACCTGCATACCATGTTTTCAGGCATTAACTTTACATGAAAACTTAAAAAATTTGTATTTTATAAGTTTTTTTCTACCACGAAAGGAAACGAATTAGTGCTAGTTATCAGATAGTTGAAATTAACGTTTGTTAGCGCCTTGTTAGTTTAACTAGATTATTCATACCAGCTTGGGATTATATCGAAAACGTTTTGTGTGGAAGTTAAGCAACCTTAGATTTGGGGTGAATAACAATAAGCTCTGATACTTCTTTCTAGATTAAGCTGGTTATCTTGCGATGTTCTTTGATTGGGCCGCGAATTCAACTCCGAAGTGCACCACTCGCTAAATTAAGCTGCGC
>TARA_R110001632_G_scaffold87716_14_pt1 | contig 46739 bp, 47 predicted proteins | sample TARA_R110001632 | Tara Oceans TARA_R110001632 (sample SAMEA4398266) | marine metagenome | biome: Polar Biome; feature: [SRF] surface water layer (ENVO:00010504); material: water (ENVO:00002006), including particulate matter (ENVO:01000060) such as... | depth 5 m
TTAGCAGGACTAAAGTCCTTGCTTGTTTATGTACGAGCTTAAGACAAGAACATAAGCTAGATGGGGATTTATCCCCGGGTTTCTAAGAACCATCTAGTAATTTATACATGTTCATGTACTTTTGTACCGATAAAAGTACACAGACCTTATCAACTACTGAATATCGATCGACTCTCCCCTTCCACTTCATACCCGTCCGACATCCAACCTGTAATACCTGCGGATAAAACCCTCACATCATTAAATCCCAATCCTTTTACTTTTTTAGCTGCATTGGGAGCTTTTCTGCACATGGGATTGGAACAATAGAAAACGAGCGTAGAATTTTTATCTAGGTTTAAATCGCTTTCTGAAAATGAATTCGAATCTAAATTCTGAGCTCCGGGAATATGAGTTGTTTGCCAACGCATGGGATCGTTCATATCAAATACATGAACGTTTTCCTGAGGTAGAATCTCATTCAACTCTTTTGTAGAAATAGATTCAAGGTTCATTACCAATGGAAGGATATTTCTGAATACCATAATAAAGTCTCTTTGATGAACAGGCTTAGCCTGCATGTTTCTTTACTTTATTAGTGACAGAAATGGATGAGTTTCTTACAAGGTTGGTGAGATTTTAATCGCACAAGCGGGACGCTTGCGCTGGGTTGGGGTTGAGGAAATTTAAAAAGTGAGTAAAATATTGTGCCACGAACTGTCACCCCCTCTTATTAGTTTAGTGAGCGTTGTCATCCTGAGGATACTTCCGAAGGATCTGCACAATGACTTAACCTTGCAGATTCTTCGCTTTCACTCAGAATGACTTTGCAAAAAGAGGCGATACAAGATCAAAAATGCTAAAAGTAACTAAAGCCGGATATCATGGAATAATCCTCCCCGAATTGGGAATAGGATTGGATTATTCGGGAACCAAAGCCGAGCATATTTTTATTTCTCATGCCCACGCCGATCATGTCCCGAGAAATAAGAAACTGAGCGTGTATGCTACTCCACCAACTGCAAAACTTATGAAATTGCGTGGTTTTGGCGGAGAAGTAAAACCCCTGGAGTTCAAACAAACACTGGAAACAGATACAGCGAAAATCACTTTATATCCCGCTGGACATATTCTCGGCTCTGCCATGACCTTCGTAGAAAGCTATCTGGGAAATCTTTTGTACACAGGCGATTATCGAACTCCATCCGCTCCTGCTACCGAAGGATTTGAACTTCCGGATGCAGTGATCGATACTTTTATCACAGAAGCCACATTCAGCCTCCCCATCTACAAATGGAAACCGGAAGAAGAACTCGCTGAACAAATTAGAAATTTTGCTACCCGAAATCTGGAAGATGGATATACTCCTATTTTCACTGCCTATAATCTGGGCAAAGCTCAGGAATTGATGTATATCTTAAAAGAGTTAAACCATCCTATGCAAATTCATGGCGCAGGATTTAAACTTTGTTCTGTTTATGAAGACTTTGGTTTTCCACTTGGTGACTACGAAACCTATCAGCGAGAAAATTGTGAAGGAAAGATCCTTATCACACCCGTTTCCGCCTTGGGGAACGGCTTTGCATCCAACGTAAAGAAAAAGCGGATCGCCTACTGTTCGGGATGGGCAGCAAATGAATCCAGACAAACACAGCTTGCGGTAGATGAGCTGATTCCACTATCTGATCACTTAGATTTCTTTGAGCTGATTGATCTGTGCAAAAAATTACATCCGAAAAAAATATTGATCACGCATACGCCGAATCCTAAAGTAGTTCAGCATTATTTGGATGAACTGGGGATTGTTTCGGGATTTTTAGATTTGGAGGCGGGCGATCATGAGTAGTTCTAGGTTGACCCTCCCCTCAATCCCCTCCTATGGAGGGGAAGCTCTTTGGTTTAGTAATAAATCTACAACAAAGAGTCTTCCTCTCTCGGGAGAGGAAACAAAGGAGAGGGTCAACCACAAATCCTCCAAACTATTTGTCATTTCGACTATAGGGAGAAATCTAAAGAACTCAGAGTTATTAAAGATATTTTTAGATGTCTCACATTCGTTCGACATGACAGAAAATGGATGTTTAAATGATTACTAAGTCAAACTCGTTCAAGCTGTTAGCCGAAACCGCCCAATCCATCTCATCAACTCGTGGGAATAATGCGAAGATCAAGCTGTTCGTGGATTATCTATCCAAGCTGGAATCCGACAAAGATGTGGAATTAGCGACTCAGTTTTTAAGTGAAGGTGCTTTTTCTTCAGTTTCCGGGAAGCGAGCATCTGTGGGACATCGAACTATTGCGACTTTAGCAGCGGAGTTTTGTGAGATCGATTATGAAAAGGTCTTCAAGCCCAGCAGAACGGCAAGCGGTTCTTCTTCTGAAACTATTCAGCGTTTGTTTGAAAATATTCCTGAAGCAAAAGCTAAGTGGAAATCAGAAGATCTGACTTTACAAGAGATCAATGAGATCTTTGAATCACTGTACATCACTTCTAAAAGAGATGCCAAACAACACATTCTTTTGGAAGCATGGAAAAAAATGACACCACTGGAAGTAAAATATTTTATCCGAATTCTTGGGCAAGGTTCACTTAGAATTGGATTCGAAACTAAAAGTGTTGAAAATGCTATTGCTAAAACATACAGCAAAGAACTAGAAACGGTTCGCTACGCCCGAATGATCTCCGGAAGCATCGGCAGAACAGCAATCATGGCAAAAAATGATACGCTAGACGAAGCGACATTTAAGATGTTTAGTCCGATAGCCTTTATGTTGGCTTCTCCCATCGAAAGCAGAGCAGTTTCCGATCTTTCAGAATATATCGCTGAGGAAAAGTTTGATGGGATGCGTTGTCAGGCTCATATTTCTGATGGCAGAATCGAGTTATTTTCCCGCGACTTAAATGAGATCACTTCTTCATTTCCTGAGATCATCGAATTCTTTTCTGATAAACAGCTTCCTGATCTGGTTTTGGATGGAGAGATATGTGTTTTCAAAGATGACACCATTCTTCCCTTTCAGCTTCTTCAAAAACGAATGGGCGTAAAAAAGCCTACGAAAAAATTACTAACTGAGTTTCCTGTACTATTTATCGCTTATGATATTTTGTATAAAGATGGAAATCCGTTATTTGATGATTTGTTATCGGTTCGTCGGGATAAACTCGAAAAGCTTTCAAATAAGTATTCTATTCCAATCACCACCCAGATGAAGATTAACGATCAGGATGATGTGGAAGAGCTTTTTCAACGGGCGTTAGATCATGGAAATGAAGGCTTAATGCTGAAGAGAAAAGATTCGGTATATGAATACGGTCAACGCAGAAAATCCTGGCTGAAAGTTAAAAAGCCGAGTGGTTCTTTGGATACTGTTATGCTATACGCTCACGCCGGAAGTGGCAAACGCGGCGGAACTTATTCTGATTTTACTCTGGGAATTTCGGTAAAAGATGATGAGCGCTATGAAGAAGAATTCATTCCTATCGGCAAAGCCTACGGTGGCTATTCTGATGAAGAACTCAAAAAGATGAATGCGTTGATCAAGGATATTACATTAGAACGTTTCGGCCCAACGCTACTTTTGAAACCTCACTTAGTGATCGAACTGGAATTCGAGGACATTCAGATCAACAAAAGAACCAAGGCGAAATACACGCTTAGGTTTCCGAGATTCAAAGCCATTCGCTGGGATTTATCTCCATCCGATGCAGACACATTAAAAGATGTGGAACAGTTGTATCAGCAAAAAATTGATGTAGTAAGATTAAGACAGGGAAAAAATCCTTCGTTTATTTTTAACTCTTGATGGAATTAGTAATACATTTTAGCTGTTAAAATATCTCGAATATTCATATTACTTATTCATAACTATATGTCTAACTGGACGCTAAAATCTATTCCGCCACACGACTGGTTTCTATGCCTGGACGTTGAATCTTATTTCGATCATGAACATGATGTAGAAACCATTTTCGAAGAAGGATTTACCCGACCGATTCCTATTGGTGACACGGATGTTATTGTTACCGTTTTCTTTAATGGCGATCCCGATTCGCCTGAATTTCATATTGAAACCAAGGAATCTTTATCAAAAGAAGAAATCGAGGAAGCCAATAAAAGTCTTTCCAAAATTCTTGGCACAAATATGGATATTCGTCCGCTTTACGATCAGGCTGCAGAAGACCCACTTTTGGCTGATAAATTAGCTTCTTTGTACGGTTTAAAAAGAATGACCAGAGCTAATCTTTTCGAAGATATTCAGAACAGAATTGTAGAAATGCAGATGAACCATAAACCCACTGCAAAAAAAATGATGTTTTCAGTTCGTGAAGCCTATGGAACAGCTTTGGTTCATAACGGAAAGAGTATTCCCGCCTGGCCACGAGCTCATCAACTTATGAAAGCAGATCCAATGAGCATAAGGAAGCTCGGTCCTACCAAAAGAAAAGGGGAATATTTGACAGGTTTGGCTTCAGATATGGTTGCTGGAAATGTTGATATGGATCATATTACAAACTGTGATCCTCAAGAGGCTTATGATCTGCTAACCAGTATCAAAGGAATTGGTCCTACAGCAGGACAAGATCTGATGATGATGAGAGGCAGACCTGATGCCGTTTTTCCAAGCAATAAAAAGAAAGATGAAGAGAAAGGTTTACGCCGCTGGATCATTGCCATTTATGGAGAAAACCCACACACCATCAGTGAAAAGAAGTTTCAAAGTCTGATCTCGAATTGGAACGGTTATGAAGCTGCTGCTTTGGAGTTTTTATATGTAAACTGGATAATCAGTGAAAAAGAGAAAAAAGCCAAGAGTTAATTTACTTTTCTAATTCGTGCATTTGATTACTATATACTGCAAATTCTACATCATTTATTCTTACGCCAATATTTTCGTCAGAAACATGAGTTACCATTCCATCCTTGGGAAGAAGTGCGATCTTTATAATCCGTCCTTTCATGTTTAATACAAACCATTTTTGATAATCACCTCTTAAATTAGATTGAACCCATAATCGGTTATTGTTATAAAAAAAACGTTCAGCCTCACTCTTAAATTCAGGTAAATAAGAACTCATTGTTTTCCATTGTTCACCGCTTTCTCCTTCTCTAAGGCTGTCAACTTCAGAGTCACTTAGCTTCTGCACAGGTAAATTTATTCGAATGGTATTAAGAGTATCAAAATCACTACTCAATTCTAGTATTTCAGATTTAGATGTTTCGTAAACAAATAATGACTGATTTTCAGGATTATAGGAAGTTAAAGAGGTGTTGCTATATGGAACCTGTGCCGCACCAACAAGGCGACCATCCATATAAGTTCTTGCGTACGGGCGATCTTTTATTCTTATCTCTTTCCCATACTTTTCATCTTCCAAATTGTACTGTACAAAAATCTTTTCTGACTGTTTATCTTTATTCTTCAAAAAGTCGAATGAAGTAAGTTCGAAAATGAATTTATTTTCACTTCCTGGAAATACATTAACAATTGAAGTTCCTTCAAAAAGCTTGGGTTTAAACTCTTTTATAAAACGTAGGTCTTCATCATAAATTAAAATCTTTTTATTGCCATTATCAGTTAGATAAATAGTGTTGTCTAAAGTTCTTGTCATCTCATAAACATCTAGAATTTCACCCGGGCCTCTACCTTCTCTAATCTTATTGATAAGTACTCCTTTATCATCAACAATTACTACAAATTTATTTTGCCTGTCTGCAAGAACTAGATGATTAGAAGTTGTAGCTATGCTTTTATATGCCAAATGAGAAAAATAGAGATCCTCAATACTATCAAAATTAGCAAGGAGATTCGGGATAAAGATGGGGACTTTATTTAAATCAAGTTCATGTACTTTGCTTTTTTTCTCTGAACAGGAAATGATTAAGAACCCGACAAATAATAATTTGAAAAAAAGATTTCTCACATACATAAAACACGAAATTCTGTTAATACTTCACTTATAATATATAATAGCTCTTGTATGTTCAACACTAGTTACTCATGCTCTTTTCCAAAAGGGTTCTCTCCCAAAATTGAAATCATTGAACAAGAGAAAAAAGCTAATTCTAATAAATGACTTAATTGTTGATTGGTGTCCCTACAAAGATGTGCTCATCACCGGCTACTACGATTTTATTGTCAGTAAATACTTCTAACATTTCTAAAGAGAAGTATTCTGATTCTTTTTGTTCATAATACGGTCCAATATTTTGAAATTCGAAACTGTTTTTATCTGCATAATTTACTTGGTCCCAATCTACAGTAACAATTTTATTGTCGCTTAATAATCTAACTTTCTCAGTTCCTGAATTAATGCTTTTTTTGATCCATTTAACTTCATTTTTCTCTCTGTAGTAAAGTCTTCTGTATTCTGCAGCATAGATCATGTCGCTTTCATCGTCAACTGCTATAGATTTAATATGATCATAATCTTTACCGATCGTTGTAGATATCTTTTCCCATGTTGTGCCTCTATCAAACGTCGCAAAAATACCTCCGTGAGATGATACATAGACCGAACCGTCAGCAGAAGCGGTGATCTCTTCCATATGATCGCTTAATTTACTGTATAAAAACAGATTGGATTTATATACTGAATCTCCTTCCAGATCGAAAGTAATTACCCCATGCTTTTTTCCAATATGAAGCATGTTTTCAGATACTACAATATCCTGCATTCTGAACCCGCCAACAATTTCTTCCCAGTTACTTCCATTATCATCAGATGCATATACATAGCTTACTCTATTTCCCCAAAAACCAGCGCCACTTCTGTATACATCTCCTATTATATATAACCTGTCATACACTTTTATCTTCGTTATATCCGCAGAATCAGGAGCAGTGAACCTTTTGATGTTTTTTCCAGCCTCTTCAGAATAGGATAATCGATTAGACTGAGCTATGTATAAGACATTCTCACCGTGAGTTGCAATTGCTGTTATTGAACCGGATTTGAAACCAACAAGTTGTTTCCATTCATAGAGTTCCTCTTTTTGCTTTTCTTCAGATGAGCCCAACAATCCACAGCTATTGAGGATAATTGATGAAAGTGTTAAAGTCGCTATAAAGATTAGATGCTTCATAAACCATTTAATTATAACTAAATACAATTAAATGGATTTAATGTAAAAAGCAAATTCCTTGTCTATAAAGCCTGAACATTTATATAAAAAACCAAAATGGGATTAAAAAAATTTAGTTCGTTGGCTTTAATTTAGATTTCAAAAAGAAATAACCGAGTAACCCATTCAATAAGGAACCGACAAAAATAAACAGCCCTTCAACATTCCTAAGGAATCAACTTTTTTACAAGTCTTCTGTATTTATATACTCTCCATATTATATATGCTATAGTAAATGGCAAAACAGCATAAAGCATTATCCATTCCATCGAAGACTCAAACGAAGAACCTACCGCATCTAAAACCAGATAAGTTAGATATGATCCATAGTAAAACAATAAAATCGCCCCATCAAACTTGGTGATATCAAAACCGGCAATAAAGATTGGAATACACATAATACTGACCGCAACCATAAACGGTAGATCTAATGCTAGTGCCGCCGGAGAAACCGTTAAAATATTCGGGGCTATAACTACAGTTAATCCTAGAGTAAGCAATATATTATAAAGATTACTGCCCATCACATTTGCTACAGCCATATCTGTGTTACCTTTTCGAATCGTTGCAATACTAGTTGCAATTTCAGGTAACGATGTACCAATAGAGACAATAGTCAATCCAATTACTAATTGTGATAATCCTAAGATCGTTGCTATTTCAACAGCACTTTGCACCATCCAGTCTGATCCTTGGACGATCAATCCCATGCCAACGATCAAATAACCAATATTCTTAACATAGAAAAACCATCCTGATGAAAGCTTTCTTTGCTCAGCTTCAAAATCAGTTTCTTCGGGTTGATTCTCTCTTTCTTTTTTGATCTGAAAAAATGTAAAGATCGAATAAAGAACCAATCCAAGTAACAACCAAACTCCATCGAGCTTTGTGAGCTCACCATCCCAGGCAATTACATATAGCAATACACTTGCTGCTATTACGATCGGAACATCAATTTGTACAACTCTGAGCTTTACCACCAGAGGTTTAATAATAGCGCTGATACCAAGAATCAAAAGTATATTGGCGATATTACTACCAATAATATTTCCGAGCACTAAGTCTACATTATTAGTAAGCGCAGCTTGAATACTTATAGCAAGCTCCGGAGCTCCTGTTGCAAAAGCCACAACGGTTAACCCCATAATTAGAGGAGAAACTCTCCATTTTACCCCAAAATGATCTACTCCTCTTAAGAATAATTCTGCTCCACCAATAAGTGCCACCAATCCTGCTATAAAAGTAATTGCTATCATATCTGAATTTAGGAATATAAAACGTAAAAGGAATTCGGCATAAAAAAGCCTTTCATAAACAGAAAGGCTTTGCGTTAAATTAAAGCTATTACTTCTCTAACCACCAGTTTCTGAGCTGAATTTGCTCATCGGTTGCGTTATCAGATTCGATCAGCTTTTGCTCAGGATACATTGGAGTTCCAACAATGCCTTGTAGCTTTACTTCTTCTCCATTTCTGTTTAAAGTCATGGAAACTTCAGTATCCGGAGTCCATTGAAAACTCTGTGGCAGTATTTGACGTAAGTTCTCTAGATTTGCTTCCAAACCATTTAAGGTAACCAAAGTATCACCAGGCTGTACACCTAGTTCTAAAAGAGATGTGTTTAGATCCATATTTTGGAAGTATATCTTACCCGTTGCTTGATCTACATTTATATATGCTGCTTGTTGATTGATCAAAAACAGATTTGTCTGAATTTCCTCAACGCCCATCTCAAGACCTACTTTATCAAAAAATACTGAATAATCGATAGGTGTAGTTCCTTCAACATGAGTTCTTAAAAATTCTCCTACAGAAGGATAAGTCATCTCTGTTATTTCAGCTATCAGGTTATCGTCTTCAAATGGTTTTTCAACTCCATATTTCGCTGACAGTTCTTTCATCAAAGAAAGCATACTTCTTTCTCCATTGCTTTCCTCTCTCATCAAAATATCAATACACATTCCGATCAAAGCCCCTTTTTGGTACACATTGTAGTAATTAGATGCGTAAGGTTCGTCTATTACATTTTCGCTCAACTCTGTGAAACTCATAGAATCGTCCATGGTGTATGAACTTGAAATTTTACCCTGAATCTTATTGTAAAACTCTTCTCGTGGTTGCAGATCTTCATAAACCTGAAAATGACTAGCGAAATATTCCGTTACTCCCTCATACATCCAAAGATGTTTAGAGAAAGTTGGCTCGTAGTAATCAAAATAATGAACATCTTCTGAGTGAACGCTCAATGGTGTAACAATATGGAAGAATTCATGAGATACTACATCAACCATAGTTTGATTCAGCTGTGGCTCCTGCATTTGCTCAGGAAGAACTACAATGGTTGAAGTCTGGTGTTCCAGCGCTCCATAACCTTGTGGTGATGTCTGACTTCCTTCTGAGAGATATAAATAGATATCATACCGTGGAGTACTGTTCATGTCTCCCAGATATTCTTTCTGAGCCTGCATCATTTCAAAAACGGTCTCTTTGATCTTAGCTGCAGAATGCAATCCATTAGGTGAATACACACTTAGCACAATTTGAATATCACCAACCTGAAATTCTTCAATATCCAGATCTCCATAAAACATTGGATTGTCAGTAATATCAAAATACCGGGCAGCTGTATAGTTATCTACTACGGTGGAATCACCCTCTAAGATCATGGAACTACTTGTTGGCAATGCCGAAGATTTTTTCATTCCGGCTGGTGCTGTTACTGCAAGTTTGTAACTATTGTCTTTTAGTTCTTCAAAATAACCGATGAATCCGTGTAGATTTAGTACAAAATTGTCTTCTGAAATATTTGTACCTGAAGGAGAAAAAGGTGTTGGCTTTTCTGTGTTTTCAATATCGAATGTATCGTTTACATAATAGCCCAATTTATCCAGTTTCTGAGCATTTGGAATGATCCAGGTATTTTCATCAGGGCGAATTACATCAATCTTTGCACCAGTATAATCATAGGCAACAAAATCTTGAGTAAAACTTCCAAAATCACTGATATCGTAAGTGCCTTGTACCACTCTTGGAATTCTGTAGGTTACCGTATCATGTGTAAACATCCCCGGGTCAATTTCAACCCACACTCTATCTTCGTTTACATTAGCCAAATCAATTGATGTTGAGATCGGCATCTGCAAAGCCGTTTCTTCCATATTCTTTGAAAGATTATCTCCTGTTTTTGGAGAACAGGCATAGGTAACGCTCAGGAAAATTGCTCCGTAAATCAGTTTTTTCATTATAGTCTATTTGATGAATTGTTGATCAACAACTTCTGATGTCTAAAAGAATTGCTGAATCATTTTTAATAATTTGTAAGAAATAAAAACCCCGACCAGTTTTACCTGCCGGGGTTGAAAATTCTAAGCTATTGTTAAGCTATTTTCAAGATCAGATCAGCCGTTCTCATTGAATAACCGGCTTCATTGTCATACCAGCCAATTACCTTCACAAGATTACCATCTACTTTTGTTAAATCACTGTCAAAGATATTTGAGTGAGGATTTCCAATGATATCAGTTGACACTAATGGATCTGTAGCATACTCAAGAATTCCTTTCATAGAACCTTCAGATGCTTTTTTGAAAGCCGCGTTTACTTCTTCTGCTGTAGTTTCTTTGTTCACTTCACAAACAAAATCAGTTAATGAACCTGTTGGGGTTGGAACACGAACAGCTCCTCCATCTAATTTTCCATCCAAGTGAGGAAGTACCAAGCCAACTGCTTTTGCTGCTCCGGTTGAAGTAGGAATAATATTAATAGCGGCTGCACGCGCTCTTCTTAAGTCTTTATGTGGTGCATCTAAAATTCTTTGGTCACCAGTGTACGCGTGAATGGTTGTCATGAAACCTTTCTTAACGCCAAAAGCATCGTCCAAAACTTTCACCATTGGAGCGAGGCAGTTAGTAGTACAACTTGCGTTAGAGTAAATCGCAGTTTCATCGTCGATCACATCGTCATTAACTCCAAGTACAACTGTTTTCACTCCACCTTTTCCAGGCGCTGAAATAATTACTTTCTTAGCGCCGGCTTCGAGATGTTTTCCAGCACTTTCTTTGTCAACAAAAAAACCGGTCGATTCAATCACAATATCAACACCAAGATCTCCCCAGTTCAAATTCGCAGGATCTCTTTCGGCTGTAACATCAAAACTCATATCATTGATTGTGATCTTATCACCATCCACAGAAACTGAACCATTAAAGGTTCCTTGAGATGAATCATATTTAAAAAGATGAGCTAGTGTATTTGTATCTGTTAGATCATTAACTCCAACGATATCAATTCTATCACTATACTTTGCAAGGATTGCCCGCGTAACCATTCTACCAATGCGGCCAAATCCGTTAATTCCGACTTTTATTTTTGACATTTTATTCCTGTTTTTTGGTGGTTAATTCAAATTTTGATTACAGAACCAACCCATTAACTAACTTACTTTTCAGAATTTGAAAATACCACTACTAGCACCCATATTCAATGATTTTAGCCTATTGTATTGATAGAAAATTGTGAACAGGCTTAAAAAGCGCTTTTCTAAAAAATAAATGCGTAGCTCAAGATTATTTTTATTGTCACATTGAGCCACACCTTGTTAAATGTTTCGAAATAATGCAGAAAAAACATCTTTGTTATGACTCAAAAACCCTTTTCCTAATCCAATTTTAGTTACCTTGATCTTCAAATCAGAATAAAACAATTCTTTGGTTCCCACATGGACAGCAACGACATCTTTAGGCGATTACGATACATTCTAGGCTATAACGATCTTAAAATGGCTGAGGTTTTTGCATTAGCTAATGATCCGGTAGATCAGGCCAGAATTACAACCTGGCTCAAGAAAGATGAGGATTCTGATTTTATGAAGATGCCTGATGTCGCACTGGCTACTTTTTTGAATGGATTGATCATTCAAAAGCGTGGCAAGAAAGAAGGTCCACAGCCTGTTCCTGAACAAGTATTAAATAACAACATCGTATTCAGAAAATTACGCATCGCTTACAATCTTCAAAGTGATGACATACTGGAAATGTTTGACTTGGTTGACAAAAGCATCAGTCCGCACGAACTAAGCGCCTTTTTCAGAAAACCCACCTCCGGAAAGTACCGGGAATGCAATGATCAGTACTTGCGACACTTCCTTTCCGGTTTGCAGGAAAAATTTAGAGCTTGATGGAGTTGGTTCGCCACAAAAGCACGAAAGCACTAAATTTTCTTATTTGGCTCTTTGTCATCTCGAACGCATGTGAGAGATCTGGAATTTTCCTATAAGTCCAATTTTAGATTTCTCCCTCTAGGCGAAATGACAAGATAATCCATTAAGGATTGTTATCTAATACAGCTATTACGAGTTTGGCAGATCAGAAAGTTTTACTCGATCGTATGCTCCCCTCTTTTTGTCCTCAGGATGAGGCTCCAAGCCAATAATTGTTATCTCTTTTTGAGCAGGTCCATATACCCAATAAAATCTTCCCGCCGAAGGTGTCTTATTCTCTAGATATGATTGAAATACTTTTATTCCATATCGCTTAGTCAAAGAGTCAATTTCATGTGAGTTCAATCCCGGATGTCGCGGATTTGAAGCTAAAAATCGAATTGCTTTTCCAAATAATTTAAATAGCTTTTCATCTTCTTTAGAAATCGATCCGTCTTTTTTGGAAGAAACTAAATCATTCCAAAATTTTTCCATTTCCGGAATGCCGAATCTTATTTTGAACATATTCTCTACTCGCTTTTCAGAAGCTCATCTAGTTCTTTCAAGTCAACATAATCAGATGCTTTACCATCTTTTAAGTGCTTAACAGCTTTATCCATCATTTCAAGAGAACGCTTCGAGATTTCATCCGGATGGATTAAAATCCTGGGTTTAAGAATAACCGTGCCATCACTTTTTTCAGTGACATGATAGTACTCTGTCCGCGGACTACGAATGGTAAGCCGTTTTTTTGAATCTAGTTTTGCTTCGTATTTATTTTTACTAGTAGACATAATGGTTCGTAATTAAAATAGGTGGGATATCCCACATTTGCAAACAAAAAAGCACGAAGGCACTAAATTTTCATGTGTTCTGTGTCATCTCGAACGCACGTGAGAGATTTGGAATTTTCCCATAAGTACATCTTTAGATTTCTCCCTCCGGGCTAAATGACAAGATAATCCAGTAAGGGCGTATCGCCATACGCCCTTACTGGATTAGTAGTATTGAGGTTATCTATTCAAAAAAAAAGCCACCTCTAATGAGATGGCTTTTAAATTAAAACTGAAAACTATTCCGGAGTTTCTTTTTTTTCATCTTTGGAAGCCTTAGCCATTCCTGCAGCTCCAAAAGCAACGCCTAAAGCAAGCCAAAGCGCTAAGTTATCGGTAAGAACTCCAATCACCGTTCCGATAATTATCCCATAAGCCAATGCATTTTTCTTATTCATAAAGAGTCTTTTTTATTAATCTTTCTTTTATTGGCCGCTATCTAGTCTAGTTGCAAAACGGAGGATCAATCTAAAAGTTAAAATCTTTACTCTTTAAAGCTTTGAGTTATTTCGATAATTATGCAGATCCTTTGTCCCGATACTTCGGGATAAGAAAGATTTTACAACAAAAAAAGCCATCCCAAATTGAGATGGCTTTTAGATCCTTCGGAAGTATCCTCAGGATGACATATTGGTTTTGGTTAGATCAGCTCACCAACGCCTTCATGTAGTCTCTTCTCATTTCAGCGATAGCTGAGATAGAAATTCCTTTCGGGCAAACAGCTTCACATTCTGCATAGTTGGAACAGTCACCAAATCCTTCTTCTTTCATTTGGTCTACCATTGCAACTGCTCGGTTACTTCTTTCTACTTCTCCCTGTGGGAATTTATTTAAGTGAGCAAGTTTAGCTCCCGTAAACAACGAAGCCGACGCATTTGGACAAGCAGCCACACAAGCGCCACAACCAATACAAGCAGCATATTCAAATGCTTCATCCGATTTCTCTTTTTCTACCGGCAAGGCATTAGCTTCCTGAGCGGAACCGGTTTTTACCGATACATATCCGCCTACTTCAATGATTCGGTCAAAAGCACTACGATCTACAACTAGATCTTTAATGATCGGAAAAGCAGCTGCTCTTGGCGGTTCGATGGTAATTTTGTCGCCATCTTTATAATTACGCATGTGTAACTGGCAACAAGCAACTTCGGCTTTTGGTCCATGCGCCTGTCCGTTGATCACTAAGTTACAAGAACCGCAAATTCCCTCACGACAATCGTAATCGAACTCAACAGGTTCTTTGCCTTGCAGCTGAAGTTCTTCGTTGAGTACATCCAACATTTCAAGGAAGGACATATGCTCGTTTACAGTATCTAAAGTATACTCTTCAAAATGACCGGGAACATCAGGTCCAGCTTGTTTCCAGTATTTCAAATGAATGGTCATATCTTTGCTCATAATCTTTTCCTTTGGTTCAGCCACTAAAGCACAAAATCACTAAATAATTTTTGTGTCTTGGTGATTCTGTGGCAAACCTTTTACTTGTATGATCTTTGTTTTAGTTCAACGAATTCAAATTCTAAATTTTCTTTATGCAGCTCTTCCTGAAGCTGTCCGTTCACACCCTTGAATTCCCAGGCTGCTACATAAGAGAAATCTTCGTCATTACGGATCGCTTCTCCTTCTTCAGATTGATATTCCTCACGAAGGTGACAACCACAAGACTCTTCTCTTTCCAAAGCATCTTTTGCCATTAACTCAGCTAACTCAAAGAAATCAGCTACACGCCCTGCAAATTCCAGATACTTGTTGTAGTTATTCTTTTCGCCCGGTACATACACATTCGTCCAGAATTCCTCACGAAGTTCCTGAATTTCTTTGATCGCTTTTTCAAGATCTTCTTTGTTTCTGGCAATACCGATGTTATCCCAAACGATCTTACCAAGTGTTCTATGGAAATCAACAATGGTTCTTTTTCCATTGATGTTCAGAAGTTTATCGATTTGATCCTGAGCACCTTTTTCTGCTTCAATAAAGGCATTGTGATCGGTACCGTAACGGGTACCCGGTTTAACATCAGCTAAATAATTACCAATGGTTGCTGGAAGTACAAAATAGCCATCACTCAAACCTTGCATCAATGCACTGGCTCCAAGTCTGTTCGCTCCGTGATCAGAGAAATTAGCTTCTCCGGTTGCAAACAATCCCGGGATGTTGGTCATCAAGTTGTAATCTACCCAAAGGCCGCCCATCGTGTAATGCACTGCAGGATAAATTCTCATTGGTTGCTCATATGGATTTTCTCCTGCGATATTTTCATACATATCAAACAGGTTACCATACTTTGCAGCTACAGTATCTTTGCCATCACGCTTAATTACATCACGGAAGTCCAGATAAACTGACAATCCTGTTGGTCCCACTCCCAATCCTTCATCACAAACGATCTTAGCATTTCTGGAAGCCACATCGCGGGGAACTAAGTTTCCGAAGCTCGGATATTTTTCTTCCAGATAATAGAACCTTTCTTGATCCGGAATATCATTTGGATGACGATCATCTCCTTTTTTACGAGGAACCCAAACCCGACCATCGTTTCTTAAACTCTCACTCATCAGAGTTAGTTTGGATTGATAGTCTCCGGAAACCGGAATACATGTCGGGTGAACCTGCACATAACATGGGTTTGCAAATAAGGCTCCTTTCTTATGAGCTCTCCAAGCTGCCGTTACATTTGAATTCTTTGCGTTCGTAGAAAGATAGAATACGTTTCCATATCCACCGGTTGCCAGTACAACAGCATCGGCTTCCCATCTTTTCAATTCACCGGAAACCAGATCTCTGGTAATAATACCGCGAGCCTGTCCGTCAATGATCACAACATCAAGCATTTCATGGCGTGGGTGATACTCAATTCCACCTTCATTTACCTGACGCATCATCGCTTGATAAGCACCTAACAGTAACTGCTGTCCGGTTTGACCACGAGCATAAAATGTTCTGGAAACCTGAGCTCCACCAAACGATCGGTTTGCAAGCAATCCACTATATTCACGTGCAAAAGGCACACCTTGAGCTACTGCCTGATCAATAATTTCGTTTGCTACTTCAGCAAGACGGTACACATTTGCTTCTCTGGATCTGTAATCGCCACCTTTAATGGTGTCATAAAATAATCTCCAGATACTGTCTCCATCATTCGGATAATTTTTTGCTGCATTAATTCCACCCTGAGCAGCAATACTATGTGCGCGTCTGGCAGAATCCTGAATACAGAAACTCTTTACATTGTATCCAAGCTCAGCCATACTTGCAGCAGCAGCTCCGCCGGCTAATCCGGTTCCAACAACGATAACCTCATACTTTCGCTTGTTATTAGGAGCAACAAGCTTCATTTCTTTTTTATGCTTGCGCCACTTTTCTTCTAATGGTCCTTCAGGTGCTTTTGAATCTAATTTCATAATTATATTGCCACGGAATCACAAAACCACGAATTAATTTACTATTCGCTTAATGCCTCTTCCAATATTTGTTACGTTAAAATTAATAAGATAGCCCAATCTATTATTCGTCAATTTTAAATGACTCAAAACCTGAGCTTTCCAAACCGGATTCATTTTATCTACTGCCTTTAATTCACAGATAATCTCTTTTTCAACCAAAAGATCTAACCTAAATCCTTCATCAAAACTAATCCCATCATATTTGACAGGCACAACAACTTGTCTTTCTACTTCAAATCCTCTTTTCTGAATCTCATGTGCTAAACAAACTTCATAAACTCTTTCCAACAATCCTGAGCCTAATTCTTTATGCACTTTAAAAGCGGAGTCAACTATTTCCTTCCCGATTAAATTTAACCGATCAGGGATAGCCTCATACTTTTTTGTGTTTTCGTGAATTAGTGGCATTTAAATTTAATATGAGATTAATGAGCCTTCACCGCCGGTGAAATAGATATACAGCGGAATGAAGATGAACATGAGCATAATTACGATTGCGAAACCGTATGCACCCATTTGTACTTTTTTTGAAGCTTCTTTGCTTTTCATAGAAAGCGAGGTAAAAGCGCTCCAAAACCCATGTGACAAATGGAGTATCAATAAACTCAATACAAATGTATACCCGAATGCATATAACGGTTCAGTAAATTTCTCGATTACCAATGCTCTCAGATCACGAGCCATTTCACCCGATGCAAGCTTAACCATTTCAGTATCACCGAATTTAAATGTCCAGATATGGATCACAAGAAAAACTAAAATGATGATTCCTGTATAAACCATACTTTTGGAAGCTAAAGACTGATGACTTGGACCGCCTTTGGTTTGATACTTCTTGTATCCTTCCGGGCGAGCTTTTCTTCTGTTCCACCAGATGGAGATACCTAAAATGGTATGATATAAAAAGAAAAAAGCCAGACCTGCTTCAATCACATAAAGCAAGGGACCGAGATCTTCTAAAGTTTTTGTGTAAATGTTAAAGGCTTCAGGAGCACCGAAAATAGTTAGATTACCTACAATATGACCAATGAGAAACAGCATCAAACCGATGCCTGTGATTCCCGTCATGATCTTGCGGCCTACCTGCGAATTGATCGCTTTTATAAATGAGGGCATGCTGGTTTTTATAGTTAGTTCTGAAAATGTTAAACAAGCTTGTTCAAGCTTTAGTTTCAATTTAAAGTGAAACTAAATTATGCTTTTATAGAATTCAAAAATCGCTTTTTCCCTTTTCAATGGCAAGGTGGATTCACTCTAAATATTAAGTATGGACTCGAATAAATATTCTTTTACCTTTTCATGGTAACCAATCCATCTTTTCTGAAAACTGTTTCTGACATATTTACTTCCGAATTTAAAGAACGAGGTTCTAAGTTCATTGGATATTTGTTTCCTGCAAAGTCTGAACATGAGTTTGACGAGCAACTTCAAAAACTTAAAACCGAGCTTTGGGATGCTTCACATCATTGCTATGCTTACCGAATCGGTGCAAGTGACACGACTGAATTCAGTAGCGACGACGGAGAACCATCAGGAACAGCAGGGCTTCCTATTCTAAACCAACTGAAGTCTTCTGAACTTGTTGATGTTGGAGCAATTTCGGTTAGATATTTTGGTGGAACCAAACTTGGAAAATCAGGATTGATTGAATCGTATGGTGAATCCATTCGATTAGCTATTGACGCTGCAAAACTGCTTGAGATAAAATTAGTTCAATTTGTGCAGGTCACTTATCCCTACTCACAAGAAAATGCGATCAATAAATTAATTCTCGATTATGAACTTGTAGAACAGACAGCGGAATATCTTGCTGAAGTTTCAAAACTATTTGCTTGCCCTATACAGAACATTTCCATTTTAAAAAATAGTTTAGAGGCATTAGAACATCTTTCCATTTCGCATAAAATGTTACATAAAAGTTATATATACCTCTAGCCTTTTAACTATAATAATTTTCAATTGAACCAATCCGGAAACTTGGTTGTTACGTTCTTTTATTTAAGTATTTTCGAAAAATTTATTTCACTTTTTAGCCAAAATTGATCAACTATGAAAAACGATATTCACGATCAGGTTTCATCCTATTACGGAGAAACTCTGCAGACATCTGATGACCTTAAAACAAACGCCTGCTGTACTGATATAGAATACCCACAACACATCAAAGATATCCTGAGCCAGCTTCACGATGAAACCATGGCAAAGTACTACGGATGTGGTCTTACCATTCCTACAAATCTTGATGGTTTAAGAGTACTAGATTTAGGCTCCGGCTCCGGAAGAGATTGTTATGTAGCAAGCAAGTTGGTTGGCAAAGATGGTCACGTTATTGGCGTGGATATGACTGATGAGCAGCTAAATGTTGCAAATGCTCACAATGATTATCATGCTGAAAAATTTGGTTTTGCGAATGTTGAATTCCAGAAAGGAAACATCGAAGAACTTGGAAAACTGGATATTGAAAAAGAATCGCTTGATCTGGTCATTTCTAACTGTGTTATAAATTTGGCTACAGATAAAAAAGCAGTACTTCAAGGTGCTTACGACCTTTTGAAAGAAGGCGGTGAGATCTATTTCAGTGATGTTTATTCTGATCGAAGAGTGCCTCAGCATCTTGTTGATGACCCTGTGTTATACGGAGAATGTTTAAGTGGCGCTCTTTATTGGAACGACTTTTTAACCATTTCAAAAGATGTTGGCTTTTTAGATCCCCGGACAGTCAGTTCCAACAGAATCACCATTGAAGATGAAGAACTGATGGAAAAGGTGGGGAATATTAATTTCTACTCCGTTACCTATCGCTTAATGAAACTACCAAAACTGGAAAGTGATTGCGAAGATTATGGTCAGGCCGTTCGCTACAAAGGAACCATAGATCATAACAAAGATGCTTTTGAACTGGATGATCATCATTTATTTGAAAACGGACGCATTAAAACGGTTTGCGGAAATACCTATATGATGCTTCACGATACACGATTTAAAGAACATTTTGATTTTTGGGGTGATTTTTCCACCCACTACGGAATTTTTGAAGGGTGCGGAGGTAGTGCTCCCTTCAACACAGAAAATACTAATACAGACGAGGGTGCTCCATGCTGCTAAAAGATTTGAAAACGAAATCTCTTAAAGAACAGGAAATAAAACAGAATTTTCATGATAAGGGGAAATTCAGAGAACCAACAACTACGGGTAAAGGTGATGATCGTGCTTATGTGGAGTTGACCAATCTGGATACGCTTTGGTTCAATACAGGAACTCGGTGTAATCTTCAGTGTAAAAACTGTTACATAGAATCTTCTCCAACCAATGATGAGTTGTTATACATCACAACCGATGAAGTAAAAACCTATCTGGATGAAATTCGTGATCTTGAACTGAGCACAAAACAGATCTCGTTCACCGGTGGCGAACCATTTCTGAATAAAGACATGGTTCCGATCCTGGACTTATGTTTAGAGCGAGGATTTAACGTTTTGGTTTTAACAAATGCATACCGTGCGATTGATAAACATTTCAATGAACTGGATGTGCTGAATAAAAAGCATCCAGGAAAACTAACGCTTCGTATTTCATTAGATCATCACACAGAATCTGTTCATGAGCGAGAAAGAGGTCCAAAGACTTTTAACAGAACGCTTACAACGATGAATACCCTTTCAAAAATGGGTTTCAAACTTGCAGTTGCCGGACGTTCTTTAGAAAATGAATCCAGAGACGAAGCTTTAGAAGGTTATCAATCTATTTTGGATGAATACGAAGTTGGAATTACAGTAACAGGCGGTGAAAACATTGTGATCTTTCCTGAAATGACTACCGATCAGGATGTACCAGAGATCACAACAGATTGCTGGGATATTCTTAACATCAAAGCTGCGGATCAAATGTGTGCAACAGAACGCATGGTGGTAAAACGCAAAGGAACGGATGCTCCGGTTGTACTTCCATGTACGTTAATTGCGTATGATGAGCAGTTTGAACTCGGTACCACACTCAAGGAATCATTCCAGAAAGTATATCTGAATCATCCATATTGCGCTCAGTTCTGCGTGTTGGGTGGAGCCAGTTGTTCGGCTTGATAATTAAATACAGTAGGGGCGCATCGCCATGCACCCCTACTGTATTTTAAAAGCAAAGTTAAATTCCTTGCTTGTAAACCTAATTCATTACGATTTATAATTATATCAGGTTTACCAGAGAGGACTTTAGTCCGATCGGATAAAGGATTTGCTTGTTTAAGGTGCTAATCGTGGTCGGTTCAGGAGGACGTTCACGTCCGAATTGCTGCATATATCCTTTTAGCTGATTCTGGAATTTCCTGTCTATCTCATGTAGAGAATCAAAAACCTATTGGATTTTTCTGTTCAGAATCTTGATCGGAATTAAAATATTCCTCTCTTTTTTTGAACATTGAACTGATGAAATCTTCTAGTATTTCTTTTGAAGGTCTATCTTTATAAAATAGAAGGGGTTTTTTGGTAGTCATTATTCCATGATACGTTTCACGAGAATTCAATAAAAACAAACCAAACATAAGTGCTAAAGCTCCATAAAATAGTTCTGCATTGTCTCCAATATCATCTCCCAAAAATCTTAATAGTAACATCAATAAGAAAAGAAATGAAAACAAAACGGTTGTCCAAAACAAAGGTTTTGAATAAACAGTTATTTCAAACCTTTCGTTACTGATCTGTTGGAGTGGAATAGTATACTTAGAATTTGAAATCAAATTGTTTTCTCTAATTTGAATTTCCTTTTCAGAAACTTTAAAGCTTCGAGATTTTAAAAATCGCTTTTGTTTAAAGGTTAATTCCTTTTCCATTTCACTCCCACTCCACCTCTACAAACTTCTCCGGATCAAAAATTTTAGGATTGATTGAATCAGGGATTTCCATTTCGGTGTATTTTTCTACTAAACCAAGCATTCCGTTGGCTTTGAAGATCACTTCGGGAGCAACCCAACCTTCTCCCAATTTTTCATAGTTATTGAATTGAACTTCTTGTAAAGTATTTGCTCTTCCTACCGTGATATTACGTACAAAAACTAAGCGTTCAACGTCGATCCAAAACTGAGGAGTAGTTGAATCTGCTTCGTCCACTCCAATTACATAAACGTCTCTGCCCTGCCATTCATCTATGTAAACCTTTTTAAGATCATAGCCGATTCTTGAAAGTTGGGTAGCGGTACTGTCAACCGATTGATGATACACATCAAATCCCAAAACCAGAAGATCGTGTACTCTCGGAAATTCCTGTATCTTTTCCCCGTTCACAAATCCATATTGCATTCCACTATTAAACAGAATGCCGTTGTTTGAATTCTTTTCGTCAAACTTAATAGCAAGTTTCCCGGGAAGACTCATAGCCTCATACCACATTTGGGTTCTTACTACTTCATCATTTTGTCCATAGAAGATCGTCTCTTGAGTAAAAGTAAAGTTGGTATACCACTTTCCCTTATACTCCTCGTGCATCTTTGAAAGCACATCCACTCCGGATTCAACCTCCTTAGCTTGAAAGCTTAAAACGTTAATAAAAGGGGTAACAATAAATAGAATTGAAAGGAGTATTTTTTTCATAAATAGATGTACTAAATTTATTACCTGAATGGTAGTAATCTCAGGAATTAAGAACCATCAAAATCTATTAAAGCTGAATCAGAATGTTTATGTTTAAAGAGCTATTTTCAGCTAAAGATTATTTATGAAGATATATACAAAAAAAGGTGATACGGGCGACACCTCTTTGTTTGGCGGACAAAGAGTTTCCAAAAGCTCGTTACGAATTGAAGCGTACGGTACTGTGGATGAATTGAATTCTGTTATTGGAGTCTCGTTATCACACGGAGTTCATAAACGATCAAAAGAACTTTTGGATGAAATTCAAAAACAGCTTTTTGTACTGGGTTCTGATCTGGCTACACCTCCGTCAAAGAAAATAAAGCTCGATAGGATTCAGGAATCCGAGATCATTTTTCTTGAACAAGCTATTGATGAACTAGAAGAACACCTAGAGCCATTGGTGAGTTTTATTCTTCCTGGAGGTTCTCCGGCAGGGGCAAATCTGCATGTCGGCAGAACAGTATGTCGAAGGGCTGAACGATTAGCAGTAGAATGTTCAAAAGAAGATTACATTTCTGAAGAGGCTATAAAATATCTGAACCGACTTTCTGATTTCCTGTTCGTCCTTGCAAGATTTGAGAACAAAAAATCCGGAAATGAAGAAACAAAATGGTTGCCAAATTCCTGATCTATGTCATTAAGTAATAAGCAGAAGTCATACATCAAGAAAAACAGTAAGAAAAAGACTGCCAAGAAAATAGCTTCAGATCTTAATCTTGAAGAAGCCGAAGTACAAACTTATCTGGATGAGATCAAAGTACCTCTTCCATTGAAAAAGAAAATTCTCTTCTATGGAATTACATTTTCAATTCCTGTTCTATTCTTCTTAATTGTCGAGCTGATTTTAAGAAGCACCAATTACTTAGGGAATACCGATTTATTTATTGATCCAAATATTCCTACCAACGAATACAGAATTCCCAATCCAAATTTTGCATCCAGATATTTCTTTTACACCAATGTAATTCCAAACCCTTCTATAGATGTTTTTTTAGCAGAAAAACCAGCAGACAGTTACAGAATATTTGCAATGGGAGGTTCAACTGCCGCGGGCTATCCTTATGGATTTAATGGCACATTTTCTCGTGTGGTAGACGATGTTTTACAAGATGCCATGCCTGATAAAAATGTGGAAGTAGTGAATGTAGGAATCTCTGCGGTCAACACATATACATTATACGACCAGTTGGACGAGATCATCGAGCATAAACCTGATGCTGTTATGATCTATGCCGGACATAATGAATTCTATGGTGCCCTTGGCGTAGGTTCGAATGAAAATCTGGGAGCTTTTCCGGGTTTCGTGAGGCTCTATCTTAAGCTTCAACGGTTTAAAACCTTTCTTTTTCTGAGAACAATCATTGTGGATACCGGCAAATGGTTTGCCTCAACCTTTTCGGATAAAGAGATTTTGGAAAACGGAACATTGATGGAGAGAATTGTTGATTCCAGATCTATCGAATTAGACAGCCCGAAATACGAACTGGCTATGATCCAATTCGAAAGTAATATTTCTACGATCATCAATACTTTTGAAGATGAAGGAATCCCTGTTTTTATAGGCAGCGTAGCCAGCAACGTTAAAGATCAGGAACCGTTTGTTGATATAACAGATGGAGAACAACCATCTGCCTTTACAACTTATCAGGAAGCTCAAAATGCTTTGGAAATTGATGACTTTGGCACTGCAAAAGAAAAATTCAATCTAGCCAAAGATCTAGATGGACTAAAATTCAGAGCGCCTTCTGAAATAAATGAGATCATTAAAGATCAAGCTCAAAAAAATGTACTCACTACTTACGTTCCTGTTCATGAAGCATTTGAAGAAAACTCTGATGAAGGTTTGATCGGCTTTGATCTAATGCTTGAACATCTTCACCCCAATCAACAAGGGTACTTTTTGATTGGAAAAACCTTTTCACAAGTCTTGTTAAGCGACTTGGAAAAGAAAGGAGCTATAACTACCGAAACAAATAGGAATTGGGATTATTATTTCGAAAAAATGCATCTCACATATTTTGATCATCGAGTTCAATGGCATAGAATATCTACATTAAAGCAAGGTTTTCCTTTTGTTCAGGGCCCAAAGCCAACTCCGTACCAGCTTTCTTATTCTTTCACTGATTATGTGGACAGTTTAGCCTATGCTTCGGTTCATGAAAATCTGGGTTGGGATAGAGCTAAAGTGGAAGTTGCCAATTATTATGAGAATACCGGGCAGATCGACCTGGCACTTGAAGAATATTATGGATTGATTAGAAATCAACCATGGAACGATTCACCCTATGTATTTGCAGCAAGACTTCACTTAGATCGCAATGAGTTTGACAAAGCTGAACCGTTATTACGAAAAGCTTATTCCATCAATACAGAAGAACCGTTTATCACTAAAATGCTGGGCGCAATAGAATTGAACAGAGGAAATGCAAAAACGGCAATCCAACTCTTGGAAGAATCAGTAGCTATAAATCCGAAAGACCCACAGGCATTATTTAATCTTTCAGGTGCTTATGGAACAGATCAACAATTTGAAAAAGCGATGGAAACAGCTCAAAGAGTTCAAGAACTAAGCCCTAATTTTCCAGGGCTCCGTGGTTGGATGCTTCAATTAGAACAAATTATTAAATCAAGGAAATAATACAATGGCATTAATGATATCTGTCTCCGGAATTCGGGGCGTTTTTGGAACTGACCTAACCCCTGAAAATTTAGCCCGATTTACAGCGGCTTACGGAACCTGGCTAAAAGGAGGTACAGTTGTTCTTGGTCGAGATTCCCGCGTAACCGGACAAATTTGTGAAGACATCGTGGCTTCAACGCTGGCAAGTGTTGGTTGTGATGTGATCAAAGTTGGAATTGTTCCAACACCAACAGTTGCAATGGGTGTTTTACGTCACAATGCTGATGGAGGAATTATCATTTCCGCCAGCCATAATCCTGCACAATGGAATGCCTTAAAATTACTGAACGGAACCAGTGAGTTTATGACAGCTTCTGAAGGAAAAGAAATGATCGCCATTTCAGATTCCGGAGAATTCAATTACAAAATGTATGATGAGATCGGAAGTATTTCAGAAGACAACGATCTGCTTCAATATCATATTGAAGAGATTCTGAAACTGGATTATATCGATCCTGAGATCATTCGCGCAGCAAAACTTTCTGTTGCCGTTGATGCTGTAAATGGAGCCGGTTCTGTGGGAGTTCCTCTACTTCTGGAAAAACTTGGAATTGAAACCGTTCATACTATTCATTGCATTCCAAACGGACTGTTTCCACACAATCCGGAACCACTTCCTGAGCATTTGACCGAGATTTGTGATCTGGTAAACAGTTCAGGTGCTGACATTGGAGTGGTTACTGATCCGGATGCTGATCGTCTTGCTTTGGTGGATAATACCGGTACTTTGTTTGGAGAAGAATATACACAAGCAACGGTATTCGACTTTATTCTTGGGAAGAAATCCGGTGATTCTGCCACCAATTTATCCTCTTCCAGAGTTGCTGATGATATCACGGAAAAACACGGTGGAAAATGTCATCGATCTGCAGTAGGAGAGATCAATGTGGTTAAGAAAATGCAGGAAGTTAATGCCGTTGTAGGAGGTGAAGGAAGCGGTGGAATCATAGTTCCGGATCTGCATTACGGAAGAGACGCACTGGTTGGAATTGCTTGTGTTCTGCAACATTTAGCTGAAAAGAAAGTTAGTTCATCAGAGCTTCGTGCTTCTTACCCTGATTATTTTATGAGCAAAAGTAAGATCCAACTAGACGAGCTTGGAAAAGAAGCGGACGAAGTTCTCGAATTGGTAAAAGGTCATTATGCTGATCTGAACCCAAATACAGTCGACGGAGTGAAAATAGATTTTGAAGAAGGTTGGGTTCATTTAAGAAAATCGAACACCGAGCCTATCATCAGAATTTATACGGAAGGAAAATCGCCTGAAGAAGCAAAAGCCTTTGCTCAAAAGGTCAAAAATTTATTCTGATCTATAATTTTAATATCATTCAATTATGAAAAAGCAGTTTCTCTTTTTATTCAGCCTATTTTTTCTGATTCAGGCCTGTGCCCAAAATCAGAAAACTGAAACCTCATCAGTTTCTTCTGAAATCAGTTACACCGAAAAAGATGCAGAGATCTTTGCTGATATTCTCAGTAAGTACAAAGATGAATCCGACAAGCCTATCGCCACTCTTATCCCTGAGCTCGGCAAGTATTTTCTTGGACAAGAATATGTTGCTCATACTCTGGAAGTGAATGAGGAAGAAAAACTAATCGTAAATCTTCGGGAATTAGATTGTACAACCTATGCTGAAAATCTGTTGGCTTTGGCAAGAACCATTAAATCTGAAAACCAATCTTTCGAACAATTTGCAAAAGAGATCGAAAAGATCCGATACAGAGACGGAAAACGAGATGAGTATCCATCCAGATTGCATTACTTCAGTGACTGGATCTATAACAACAAAGAAAATGACTTGGTAACCACTCCCGCTGACAGTTTCGGAAATCCATTTCCAAACAAAGTGAGCTTCATGAGTAATAACCCGGACAGCTACAAGCATCTGAAAAATAATCCGGATTATGTTTCAGTAATCGAGCAACAGGAAAAAGAGATCAATGAAAAAAGCTATTTCTTTATTCCGAAAGAAAATATTGCTGAATATGAACATCTTCTAAAAGAGGGAGACATTATCGGACTTACAACAAGTATTAACGGACTTGATGTCGCTCATGTAGGCGTTTTGGTTGAACAAGATGGAAAACTACACCTTCTTCATGCATCACAATCCAAACTAAAAGTAGAAATTTCAGACGAGCCCATTTCTTCATTTCTAAAGCCTGAATCCAAGAATACCGGGATCATGATTGCCCGCCCAGTTGAGATTTAAATTTCTAAAAAGACATTTAAAAACTGACATTCTGATTGTGTAGGAATAGCAAGAAATAATAAGACCCACCCTTGTTCCCTCCCTAAAATCAGGGAGGGAAACTTTCTAAATGGATTTTTATCGGTAAAAGAGTTCCCTTCCCTTTGGAAAGGGAAGGGACAGGGATGGGTTCGTCAAGATCATTTCCTTATTTACTTTCTACCAATAAACACCGTTCTTAAAATAAAAATACAGTTTATGATTAAGTGGCTGGATGTTCTCAACTATGCACGAAACGGCAATCCTGAACCGGACCGCAGAGTAGAGAAAAGCGATGAAGAATGGAAAAAAGAACTCACCGACGAACAATTTGCCGTTACCCGTTTAAAAGGCACTGAACGACCTTTCTCAAGTGATGTTTGCAGTAAATTTGAACCGGGTATTTATGCGTGTGTATGCTGTGACACTCTTCTTTTTGATGCCAATACAAAGTTCGAAAGTGGCTCAGGCTGGCCCTCATTCAATCAACCCATTAAAGAAAATGCAATAGCTTATCACAAAGACGATTCTCATGGAATGATCCGTGTAGAAGTAACATGTAACGTCTGTGATTCTCATGTAGGTCACATATTCCCCGATGGGCCCGAACCAAGCGGTCTTCGGTATTGCGCTAATGCAGTAAGTCTTAAAAAAGTAGAGGAAAAACATGAACACTGAAACGCTCACTCAATTATTTGCACGTGATTTTGAAAAGTTGGAAACCGAGATATTTGAATACTCAACGGAAGAAAATCTCTGGATCAAAGAACCCGGAATTAATAACAGTGCCGGCAACCTGGGATTACATTTAGCCGGTAATCTCGCTCATTTTTTAGGAGCAATTCTCAATAATAGTGGTTACATCCGCGATCGTGAATTTGAATTCAACGGTAAAGTCGATCGTGATGAGCTGATCAGCAGGATAAGAGATTCCAGAAAGTCAGTTCGTGAAACACTTGATAATCTTACTCCGGAAGACTTCTCAAAAACATATCCTCTTCAACCTTTCGGTTTTGAAATGAGTACAGAATATTTCCTGATTCATTTATACAGTCATTTCAGCTATCATTTAGGGCAGATCAATTATCATCGAAGGTTATTGGATAAATTATAATAAATAATAGATAGATACATATATATGAAAACCTGGGATTTAAAAAGAACAACATATTCAATAAGCGACTTTCTATCTTGGCAAAGACAAGGTGCTTTAGTACTTAGTCCAAGCTTTCAAAGAAGATCAGTCTGGAGAAAAGGAGCTAAGTCTTATTTAATTGATACAATACTTAGAGGACTGCCAGTACCTGTAATTATAATGCGTGATCAAAATACTGACCTAGACACATTCGAACCTAAAAGAGAAATTGTTGATGGACAACAAAGATTAAGAACATTGTTATCATTTATTGAGCCTTCTTCAATTAAAGATTTTAATACAAGCATAGATGCATTTACAATTTCTCGGGCACACAATAAAGAATTAGCAAATAAAACCTTTTCAGAACTTAATGCATCACAAAAACAGCGAATTCTTGATTACGAATTTAGTGTTCATATACTTCCTTCAAAAGTAGGAGACAGAGAAGTACTAGAAATATTTGCTAGAATGAATGCAACGGGAGAAAAACTTAATGATCAAGAACTCCGGAATGCCGAATATTTTGGCGAATTTAAATCATTAATGTTCAAACTTGCATCTGAACAACTCGATAGATGGAGAGATTGGAGAATATTTACTGAAAATAATATCTCTAGAATGCAAGAAGTAGAATTAACCAGTGAGTTTGGGATATTATGTATCAGAGGAATCTCTGATAAGAAAAAAGCTACAATCAACAAAATTTATACAGATTATGACGAAGATTTAGAATCAGCTGATGAAATTCAGAAAAGAATTCGGAATACATTCGAAGTTATTGATGAAAATTTTTCAGTTCTCATATCAAAATCTGTATTTAAGAAAAAGACTTTGTTCTACTCTTTATTTGCTTCTATTTATGAACTCCTCTATGGCTTAGGTTCTGAGTTAAATTCTAAAAAACCAAAAAAATTGCCAAAGGCAATGAATCATAAATTTGAAATAATTGATAAAAAATTCAAAGAAGATGAAGTACCTCAAAATGTTATTGATTCTTCAACAAAGGCGACCAACAATGCATCCTCAAGACGAATCATCACAAACTTTTTAGTAAAAGAGTTTTCAGATGACTAAACCTGCACCTGAATTAAGAACTAAACTAATTAACAAGTTTAAAAGGCTCAATTATACTCGAAAAAAAATTGATTCTTTATACGATAAAAATTTAATCGTTAATAGAGATATTGACTTCGTATATGATAGTTTATTCTTGTCAGCTGTTAGTTATTTTGAAAACTTTATAGAAGAGCTATTCATAGAATTATCATGCGATAATTATTCAGGAAGCTCTACAACCAAACAGACACAAATCTTTCCAAACAAGCCCTTAGCTCGTAAAATTATATTTTCAGGCAAAAAATATGTTGATTGGTTCCCCTATGATAGAACTACGAATAGAGCAAAAATATTTTTCCGCGACGGTCATACTTTTACAAATTTATCTGTATCACAAAAAAATTTAATAAATAATGAAATTTTAGTAATAAGAAATTTTATTGCTCATCGTAGCGTTCATGCAAAAAAAAGATTCAATGATGAAATTGTATCACTTTATAGCCTCAGACCCAATCAAAGTAAACCTGCAAAGTTTTTGAGAAGTATTTATCGATCCCATCCCAGACAAACTAGATTCGAAAACTATCTATTTGAGATGTCTGCAATAAGTAATGTTCTAGTTGCTTAATCTACCAAGGATTCTCTAAATCTTCTTTGGAAAAAGTATGGTCACGAATCTCATATAGACTCCCTTTATTATCTTTGAGTCTTAACGGATCGTTTCCGAATAAACGGAACAGAAGTGCAATGGGCGTAATAAAAAGAAAATAAAGAAGCCCGAGAATCAGCGGGTTCATCACTTTGCTTAACAACTCGGCTAACTTATACCATCCCCAAACAATACGATCTCCAATCGGTTTTATCGCAATGGATAATACACCGATGATCAATGCGATATAGGCAAAAGTCTCATCCTGAAAAATGGCTGCTATAACCAGTAATCCCGTAACGATCACCAATTGCGTCTTGGGCGTTTCAGGATCGGTCTTTATAAAATTAAGATCTCTTTTGGGGAGCATTGCTAAATGTCACTCGTGATATATTTCAGGTCATTCCGCGGCGTATGCCCGGAATCTCGATCGCTGATATGTCGAAGATCCTTTTGCATAACACGATCTAGATTCCTGCCTTCGCAGGAATGACTCAAAGGCATTTTAGTATAAAGAAAATTCATTCCTTTCATCAAAATAAAGTATAAATAAACGGAGCGATTGAAGATCCGCCACCGATCACAATTAAAAATCCGAGTAGCAACAGAACTATGATCACAGGAGCTAACCAGAATTTCTTCCGCTCCTTCATAAACTGCCATAAGTCTTTAAGTAGATCCATTTTTCTTCAAAAACTACATTGTTAATAGTCATCCCGGGCTTGACCCGGGATCTCATTCAACATAAAGATCCAGATTGCGGATCAAGTCCGCAATGACCTAAAGGGAGAATGTTGTAATTCAATCTTTATCGAATTCTATTTTATCAGTCCATTCAGGCTGATCTTCTTTTGCAAAAACATACTCACCAATTACCAAATAATCCATCTCTGTATTCATAAAGCATCGATACGCATCTTCAGGTGTACACACGATCGGTTCGCCCCTCACATTGAAACTGGTATTTACCACCATTGCGCATCCTGTTCTTTGTCTGAAAGCCTCTATTAAATTCCAGTACTCAGGATTCGTTTCTTTGTGAACAGTCTGTATCCGGGCAGAAAAATCGATGTGTGTTATCGCAGGATAATCAGATCTTTGTACTGCAAGTTTTTCCCTTAGTGGCAACTGGTTATAATTTTTCGGTACCTGTTTTTTTAAATCTTCTTTTATTGATTGTACCAGCAACATATATGGTGAATCAGAATCCAACTCAAAATAAGCAGCTGCATGTTCTGCAAGGACTGATGGTGCAAAAGGTCTGAATGACTCCCTGTATTTTATCTTCAGATTCAGCTTTTTTTGCATGTCCACACGTCTCGGATCGGCAATAATACTTCTTCCTCCTAATGCCCGTGGACCAAATTCCATTCTTCCGTTAAACCATCCAACCACATTTCCATTGTCAAGGATCTCAGCTGCTTTTTCATAAAGTTCGGAACCTGATATCTCAATAAATACAGGTTTAAACTTCCGTAAAGATCTTTCTACATCAATTTTATGATAATCAGGACCTAGATACGCTCCCTGCATTGAATCCGGAGTTTCCGGAACTCTCTCGTCTTTGAAATATATGTATTGAGCAGCAAGAGCAGCACCAACCGCTCCTCCGGCATCTCCTGCCGCCGGTTGTATATACACGTCATCGAAAATTCCTTCGTTCTGAAGTTTTCCGTTAGCAACACAATTAAGTGCCACACCGCCCGCCAAACAAATAGCATTGGCTCCGGTTAATTTCTTAGCCTCTTTTGCCATCAAAATTACAACTTCTTCAGTCACCATTTGAATTGCTAAAGCCAGATCTGCTTCGTGTTGCTCAAGTTCTGCTTCGTCTTCGCGACGGGGAAAGCCAAATAATTCTTCCCATTTTTTATCCTTCACCATTCTCAATCCGGTGGCGTAATCAAAGTACTTTTGGTTTAACCAGATAGAACCGTCTGCTCTGATATCTACCAACTCGGATTTAATTTTAGTGATGTAATCCTGAAGTAATTCCGATTCGGGGTTCCCATAAGGAGCCAATCCCATCAGTTTATACTCTCCTGAGTTTACTTTAAACCCCAAGTAGTATGTGAACGCTGAATACAGCAATCCCAGCGAATGCGGAAATTTCAATTCGCGAAGAATTTTTATCTCATTTCCTTTTCCGTGACAGATAGAAGCCGTTGCCCATTCTCCAACTCCATCAATAGTAAGAATAGCCGCTTCTTCAAATTTAGAAGGATAAAATGCACTGGCTGCATGACTTAAATGATGCTCCGGAAATAACAGAGTAACATCTTCTTTGTCATATTCTTCAATTTCTTTTAGAGAATCATAGATCAGTTTCTTCAGGAACATCTTTTCCTTCAGCCAAACAGGAATAGCTGTGACAAATGACCGAACTCCTTTTGGCGCAAATGACAGATATGTTTCAAGAAGTCGCTCAAACTTAAGAAAAGGCTTGTCATAGAAAGCAATGGCATCCATTTCATCAATGCTCAATCCGGAGTGTTCCAGACAATATTTAACTGCATTTTTCGGGAATGAAGCGTCGTGTTTATTTCGTGTAAATCGCTCTTCCTGAGCCGCTGCCACAATTTTTCCATCTTGTATCAAACAAGCGGCAGAGTCATGATAAAAAGCAGAAATTCCTAGAATATTCATCCGAAAAGTAAAATTATTGCAGGAAGATACGAATCGTGGAATACTTGCCAAGTAGTTTCTTCCCGTCTGTTACTTTTGTACCTTTGTTTTTCTTAAAAATTCATCTGCGATTCATATATGATTATTTCTATGACCGGATTTGGACGGGGCGAAGCTACTGAAAATGGCATAACCGCTACTGTTGAGATCAAATCCTTAAACAGCCGATATTTAGATCTCTCTATACGGCTTCCACAACGGCTTCAGGACAAAGAACTTATTTTGAAAGAATTGGTTCAGAAAACCATCAGTCGTGGAAAATTGAATATTAATGTTCACGTCACTGAATCTGATTCCGGTGAACCACACATCAAAGTAGATGAAGTTAAAGTAAAAGCTTATGCTCGTATTTTGCGAGAAGTCCAGGAAGCTGCGGGAGTTGAAGGCAGTCTGAACGTAAGAAATATTACCGGGTTTGGGGATGTTTTTATAACTCAGGAAGATGATGAAGAGATTCTTGCTGAAAAATGGTCTGTTGCCTTAAAAGCTTTGAGTAGCGCCTTGGAAAATCTGATTGCAATGAGAACGCAAGAAGGAAATCAGTTAAAAAATGATCTTATTGAGCGTATTGAAAATATCGAAGCCAATCTGAAAGATATTGAGAAAGTATCTAACGGCAGAGTTGAGGAAATAAGAAATAAGCTTCGTGATCGAATTCAGCAGTTATTTGACGACGAAAACTTTGATAAAGAACGCCTTGAAACAGAAGTAGCTGTTATTGCAGATAAAATGGATATCACTGAAGAAATTGTGAGAATGCGTGCCCATTTAAAGTTCTTTATTGAGGCCATTGAACAGGCTGAACCTGCCGGAAGAAGACTAAATTTCTTAACTCAGGAAATGAATCGTGAATTGAATACGATTGGCTCTAAAGCAAATGATTCTGAGATCGCTCATCACGTAGTTCGTTCTAAAGAAACGTTGGAGCAGATCAGGGAACAAGTACAAAACGTTGAATAAACTAGATTTTAGTATTTAGTATTGAGACGCTTTTCTCAATACTAAATACTCGGTACTAATATGAAAGGTAAAGTTATAATTCTTGTAGCTCCCAGTGGAGCCGGAAAAACCACGCTTGCAAAAAGACTCTTCAAAGATTTTGAGGATCTGAAATTTTCTGTTTCTGCCACTACCAGACCACCCCGTGAAGGCGAAGAAAATGGTAAGCATTATCATTTTTTATCTGACGAAGAATTTCAAGCCAGAATTGATGAGAATGACTTTCTGGAATGGGAAGAATTCTATGGCGGAAAGAGATACGGTACTTTGCAATCAGAAGTTGATAAAAGCCTGAAATTAGGCTATTTTGTTCTGCTTGACATCGAAGTAAAGGGAGCCGTAAATATCAATGAAATATACGGCGATGAGTGCTTGAGCATTTTTGTTCAACCTCCTTCACTCGAAGTTTTAAAGCAGCGTTTAATAGCCAGAGGCACTGAAAATGAAGAAACTCTTGCCTTGCGACTTGAGCGTGCAAAAGAAGAACTTACATATGCCGATCGATTTGATCGGGTTATTATTAATGATGATCTAGAGACCGCTTACTCTCAAATAAAGCAAGCTGTTCTCGAATTCATGAATACAAATTAGAAACTATGCCAATTCGTACACTTGACATCGAAGAGTTGAAAAAGACAACCGGTAACAAATATGAGTTACTTGTGATCATGTCTAAAAGAGCTCGTCAAATTGCCGCAACTGAAAAATTAGAGCTTGATGAAAAGCTACAATATTTCGAAGGTTTTGAAGACGAAGATGAATTTTCATTCAATGAAGAACAAGAGCAAATTTCAAAGTCTTTCGAAAAACTTCCTCATGCAGTTCAACGATCTATTGCAGAAATGGAAGCCGGTAAAACTTATTTCCGTCGTCCTGAAGTAGAGGAATAAAAATGCTCTCCGGAAAGCGCATTGTTCTCGGTGTCACCGGAGGAATAGCAGCTTATAAAGCTGTCTTTTTACTACGAGAATTTCAAAAAGCGGGTGCTGTAGTACGAGTCACGATGACTCCATCAGCCACTCGCTTTGTTGGTTTAGAAACCTTTGCGTCCCTTTCTCAAAATGAAGTTGCCGTTGAAATTTTTCCCGATGATACTCAATCAACTGATTGGACACGTCACATAAACTGGGGAGAATGGGCTGATCTTTTTGTGATCGCTCCTTGTACAGCAAATACTCTTTCAAAAATAGCTTCAGGAATTTCTGATAATATGCTTACGAGTACAGTTCTTGCAGCTCGTTCGCCTATTTTGATCTGCCCTACTATGGATGGAGAGATGTATGAGTCTCCGACTGTAACTGAAAATCTTAGAAAAGTTCAGGAATTCGGGTATCATGTTCTTGAGCCTGCTTCCGGATTTTTAGCTAGTGGTCTGGAAGGAAAAGGACGACTTCCGGAATTCGAAGATATCTTGGAAAAAGCTTCAGAAATTATTGGTTCCATCGAAGGACCTTTAAAGGGTAAGAAAGTTGTGGTCACAGCAGGACCGACTAGGGAATTTATTGACCCTGTTCGCTTTATTTCAAATCCAAGTTCCGGAAAAATGGGATTTGCAATGGCTGAAGCTGCAAAAAGATTAGGCGCTGAGGTCAAACTTATTCATGGATCAGTCACAGCTCCCATTCCTGAAGGCATTCATACAACGTCTATTACAAGTGCTGCCGAATTATTTGAAGCTGTTAAAACCCATGCTGATGCTGATGTAATTATAATGGCAGCTGCTGTATCAGATTTCACTCCTTCAAAAACATATTCACACAAAGTGAAGAAGGAAAGCGGTTCAAGTTCTATTGAGCTTTCAAAGACTACAGATATTCTGGCATGGCTTGGTGAAAACAAGAAATCAGATCAGGTTTTGATCGGTTTTGCAATGGAAACAGAAGATCTGATCCAAAATGCAACGAAAAAGCTTTCAAAGAAAAATACTGATTGGATTGTAGCTAATTCGTTAAGCACAGAAGGTGCTGGTTTCGAAGTAGATACTAATCACGTACACTTGATCAGCAAAGATTCTGACACTGAATTCAGCGGAACCAAACAAAAAGTTGCTGAACTGGTTCTGGGAGAGATATTCCGAAAATGAGTTTCGTTTATTCGAAATAAAAAGTACAAATTGTAATATTTAAAGGTCATTTCACGGCTAATGCCTGAAATCTGGATTTTGATCATTTTTAGAAGTAGAGTTTTAAAACACAATTTAGATTCCTGCCTCCGCAGGAATGACTTTATCACAACAATAAAAAATACTGATCTATGAGCTTATCAAAAACCACGGTGGGAAATTTCGAATTGTATACCATCGAAACTGGTGACTTCAAACTAGATGGCGGTGCTATGTTTGGCGTTGTTCCTAAGACATTATGGTCACGAGGAATTGAAGCCGATGAGAACAACCGTATTCAAATGACCATGCGCTGTTTGTTGATCAAATCAAAAGCTACAGATAAACTGTATTTGATTGATAACGGACTTGGAACAAAGTTCAACGAAAAACTCATGAAGATCTATCAGGTAGATTTCAGCAAGCATACCATGGAAAGATCATTTTCAGAACATGGTTTTAATTTCGAAGATGTGACCGATGTGATCTTTACTCATTTGCATTTCGATCATTGTGGTGGGACTTCATATTATGATGAAGACGGAAATCAACAATACACTTTTCCCAATGCTGAATATCATGTAAACAAATCTCATTGGGAAACTGCTACCAGTCCTAATGCTCGTGAAAAAGCCAGCTTTCTTCCTGAAAATATAAACCCGCTAAAAGAGACTGATAACCTGAATCTGGTTGATGATGATCACATCTATGAAGAAGGTTTGTCAGCGATTATCGTAAACGGGCATACACTTGGTCAACAGCTTCCTCTCATTGAAGGAGATGGAAAAAAGATCTGTTTTGTTGCTGACCTTCTTCCCACTCATGTGCATGTTCCTCTTCCTTGGGTAATGGGATATGATATGTATCCGGCTGAAACACTTAAAGAAAAAGAAAATTTTCTGGAACGTGCTGTTAAGGAAGATTTTTATTTATATCTGGAACATGATTACTACAAAGAGATTATCACTCTAGACTCAGAAAACAACAAATACTCTGTAAAAGATTCGTTCACTCTTAGTGAAATATAAGCTACAATAAAGCTTCTCATTTACGGTTTTTTAGAACATATTAGGCAGGATTTCCTTTTCTTAAGATTATGGCAAAAAACCATCAACATTCTAAGTCAGAACAGATAAAAAAAGAACTCCATCAAGCTTTTGATAAGCTTGATCGTCGTTTCTTTATATCAAATATAATTACATGTATATCTGTTTTATTGTTTGTTGTTTTATTGCTAATAACTATAGAAGAGTTTCAATTTCTAAGTTCTCTAGCTAAATATGTTTTTTTATTTTTGGGTATTGCCTCGGCTGCTTCTTTATTTTTTTGGTTGAGATCAAAAAATAAATTAGACCCCTTTCAGGTTTTTTACAGGAAATTTGCTCACAGTGAACATATTGAAGAAATAAACTACTTTCTGGATCTGGAAAAAGATGACTTAGCCGATCCTTCTCTTGTAAATGCAGCCCTCGAGAGAAACCTTTCCTCTATTGATTTCCTAAAATTTAAGGACCGGCTTGATGCTTATTCTGAATCACAATATGAGACTCAATTCTTTAAAAACTCTCTGAAGCTTTCAGTAGGCTTATTAGTTTTTTTCTTGATTACAGCCTTTACATTTCCTGAAGGAACCAAGAGAGCTTTTTATATTTGGAAAACTTTTGAAAAACCAAATCCCTACACATTTACGGTTACTCCCGGTGACGTTACTCTGGAGCAGGGGTCTCCATTTTCAGCAAGTATTAATTTTGAAAATAATCAAACACCAAAAACCGTAAGCCTCTTCGTTAAAACTTCTGTTGAAGAAGATTTTCGATCTTTGAATATGGATCCTTCACCTTCAGGATTTATATCCATTCCTTTTAATTTATATAACCACCTCGAGTATTATATAGAAATGGATGAATTCCAATCGGAATTATATAATGCGTCTGTACAATTGAGACCTAGATTTTCAGAACTAACTTCAATCGTGAACGCTCCTACTTATACTGGTTTAGACTCCTCTTCTCGATCCTATCCTTTTTCTTTAATACGTGCTTATCAGGGGTCTGAAATTAATCTTACCGGAGAATTAAATAAAGAAATTGATGCATTTGATATTTCATCGAGTTCTAATAGTCTGGATAGTAGTTTCGTAGAGCAAAACAAATTATTTGCCCGATTTTTAGTTTCCAAGCCTGATACGATCTCTTTTAGTTTGAAGGATGGAAATGGACTACAAAATAAAAATCCATTTCAATTTATAATTGAACCAATTATCGATGAACATCCAATTGTTGAATTAGTAGAGCCTTCTGCCTCTTTTGAAATGGTTCAACCAAAAAACCTGACTCTTACTTATAAAGCTACTGATGACTTCAATATTACCAGAGCACAGCTTAAATACGAACTTAAAAAGGCTTATGTAGACAACCCTATATCTGGTTCAATAAACCTAAACCGGCCCGTTAATGGAGTTTTACAGCGATTTAGTTGGGAACTTTTCGAACTGGACCTTTCTCCATTAGATGAACTCACTTTTTGGATTGAAGCTTCCGATAACGATGGCTACAATGGACGTAAAACATCACGCTCACAAGAGATTGTATTAACAGTTCCATCTTTGGTCGATTATTTTGAATCACTAAATGATAAAGAAGAGGAAGTAGATACAGATCTTGAATCGATTTCTGAATCGTTTAAAGAAATGAGCGAAACTTACGAACAATTTGAAGAGAGCCTCAAGCAAGACCCCGAGATCAATTATGAAAACCAGAGACAACTGGAAGACGCTGTAAATAAACAAGAAGAGGTTCAGAAAAAAATAGACGAGCTAAATAAAAAGTTTGAGGAAATAAAAAAGGAACTGAGTGACAACAATCTTTTAAGCGAAGAAACTCAGAAGGCTTATGATGAGCTCAAAAAACTGATGGAAGAAATTGATGACCCCGGATTGCGTGAAGCACTAGAAAAGCTGAGAGAGAACATTCAACAACTCAGTCCTGAGCAACTGCGCAGAGCTATGGAAGATGTTGAGTTTAATGAAGAAGACTATAAAAAAAGAATTGAACGAACTATAGAACTGTTCAAGCAACTTAAGTTGATGTCCGATATGGAAAAGCTCGCAAAATCTTTTGAAGATCAGGCGAGACAAGAACAAGAGTTAGCCGAAAATCCGTCATCTAATAAAGAAACTGAAAATAAGCGAAAAGAAGATCTTGAACAGATAGAAAAACTAAAAGATGCCATAGATGATCTATCTGAAAATACATCAGACAAAACAAAACAGCCTGTTTCGGAATTTCAGAATGAAGCCAAAGAAGATCTTGAAAAACAGATAGAAGATAAAATAAAAGAGTGGCTTGAAGAACAACAAAATCAAGACAGTGAATCCGACAGTGAAAGAAATGGCCAACAACAGCCTCAACAAAACCAACAGCCAAACCTACAAAAACAATATCAGCAATTAGCTGAGAAAACAAGAAGCCAAATGCAGGCCATGGGGCAACAGCAAGAACAGATCAATGTTGCGGGCTTGCAATATGTAATGCATTCTTTGTTAACTCTTTCTACTGAACAAGAAGATCTTGTGTATTTATCTCAACAAACTGAAGACAGAAGTCTTGTATATGTTGAACTTGCGCGTGTTCAAAGAAATGTAGAGCAGATCTTTGGAGCTCTTTCAGACACTTTGTTTAACCTTTCTAAATCTATTCCACAGTTTTCGAATCAGATCAATACAAAATCGATTGAATTAAAAGGACAACTAGAACGTGCACTTTCACAAATGGCTGAACGACATCAAAGGAATTCAACAGTTGCTTCCCGACAGGCTTTTGGGGGCATTAATGAAATTGCGTTTTTGATTGCTAATCTCTTAGAACAACTTCAGAATAACAGCGGCTCAGGACAAAGTGGAAATGGTACACCGCAATCAATTCAACAAATGATAGAGCAGCTTGGTGAAATGAAGGGCAATCAACAGCAGCTTAATGAACAGCTTCAACAGATGATCAACGATATGCAAGGAGAGCGATTATCTAATGATCAGATGCAGCGTTTGAACGAACTTGCTAAACAACAGAACAGGATACGGAAACAACTGCAGGAATTACAAGAAAATGGAGGACTTGAAGGTGACAGAGCCGGAAGCGAAATTCAGAGAATGATTGAGGATATGGAAGATACCATAAATGATCTTCGAGGAGGCGCTGTAGACCCAACGTTAATAGAACGTCAACAGAATATATTAACTCGCATGCTTGATGCTGAAAAATCAATGCAAGAACGTGATGAAGAAGAAAAAGAACGAGAAGGAAAAAGCCCCGCAAACTTTGAAAGAACCAGCCCTTCAGATATCACGTTAGAAGAATTGGAAAAACAGATAAGATCTAGACTTAATGACCCTAACTTCACTAAATATTCACCAGACTATCAAAAACTGATAGAGCGTTATTTTGAGTTGTTGAAAAAAATACAAGAGAGAAATAGTTAGCTTCTAAATAATCATACAACTTGTATTAAAAGGTCTCTTATTTAAAGGCTGCGATTATAATCAATCACTTTTTTATAAGCTTCCAGAACAGCGTCAGCATCTTCACCATCCATAACATTTGAGACTTCTTTAGCAGACTTCATCGCATTATTTGGGGCAAACGACTTCCCAACGATCTCTAATCCGGGTCTATCTCCTCCTGTATCTCCGATAAATGCTACTTCCTCTAATCCTAATCCAAGAAGTTGGCATAAAAATTTAATACCCTCTCCTTTGTTTGTGCTTTTTGAGATTACATTTATAGAAACATCAGTATAGTGCACTTCAAAATTTGGATAATTTTCACCCACATACTCATTAATTTCGGGGTACATCTCATGAATCACTTTCGGATCCTGATTAATAATTCCTGAGTCAGTAAACTTTGCAAATTCTGGAATTGTATTGGGGTACTTTTCAATGAAATTCTTGCGAAGATGATATTTTAATTCTCCTAATTCACGTTCTCTTTCTTTATCAAAAGTTGGATGCCAATGGAGTTTATTTTCAGCCATATCATACACTCCACCACCACTTTCAAATAAAAAAGGCTTGTACATTCCCATCCATTGATATACCGCTTCTGCATAAGGCATAGGCCGACCTGTACAAATAGTTAGCGGAGGAATGGTTGTATCAGTTTTGCTCCGCTCGTTTAACTCTTTAAGCTCAGAAATAACTTTCCATTTGGGCGGAATAAATGGCATACTTATACATCCGTCCAAGTCCGTAATAAAAAGTTTGATCATCTATTTTTCTTTTCGATAAGTTGGAATAAGATAGGCAAATGTAAAACAGAACAGAGCCAACGCTCCCATCCATTGATATTGATTTTTATAATCAGCGTATTCCTGGCTTGAAAATTCTCCTTTTTCCAATTCGTCAACTCTGGCAAGAAACGCATCGATTCCGTCATTTCCCCTTTCTATGGCATAATAAGTACCATTCCCTTTATTTGCTATTTGCCTTAGCTCATCACTCTGTAACGAAGTGGTTACAACTTTGCCGGTTCTGTCTCTTTTATAGCCAATCAAAGTTGTAGAATTTTCTTCATAAATAGGAATGGTTGTTCCTGCATCCGTTCCTATTCCTAATGTATAAACATATATATTTTTATCTACCAGATTTTGAAGTGATTCCTGATAAGATTGCCCGTGGTCCTCTCCATCAGAAATTATTAAAAGTACTTTAGCTGCTTCTGTTTCATTTTCTTCCAGCGATTCAAACGCCGTTAGAGCTGTTTCCATTGCAGCTTTGAAATCTGTAGCCGAGCTTGGCATTTGATCGGTATCCGCGATGTCCAAAAATAGCTTTAGAGCTGAATAGTCTAGCGTCATTGGACTCTGAAGGTAGGCTTCTCCAGTAAATACGATAAGTCCAACACGGTCACCTCTTAATCGCTCTATTAATCGGTTAATTTCAAACTTTGCTTTTTCTAATCTGCTTGGTCGTACATCTTCTGCATTCATACTCGCTGAAAGATCCAGTGCAATCAGCATATCTACACCCTGACGTTTTACCTCTCGAACTTCTGTGCCGATTTTAGGTCCCGCAAAAGCAAGTAATAAAAAGGATAATCCGATTATCACAAATACCGTTCTGATAACATCTCCGGGTTTCCAGAACCCTTTTCTTAGCTTTAAAAACAATTCTTCATTAAAGAAGAGAGTTCTTCTTTTCTTTAATGACTTAGTTCTAAACCAGACTCCTACTACCAACACCGGAATGAAGATCAAAAGCCACAATAAAATTGGATATTCCCAAATCATAAATACAAGTTAAGAGTTTTAAGTGCTTAATTTTAAGTTTTTTTTGTAAGGATTTGTTATTGAATCTGTCTTATTAGTAATCAACAAAAAATAAATAATTATGAATAACAAAGGCCCAGTTTACAAAAAAAGCTTTGAGTTCTCCCTTCTTATCATAACTCTGTACAAAGCAATGATAGCAAAAAATGAATTTGTAATATCAAAACAAATATTACGGTCAGGAACAAGCATAGGTGCAAATGTAAACGAGGCTTCTGCTGCTGAATCCAAAAAAGACTTTCTTCATAAAATGGCCATTTTTTCAAAAGAAGCTCGCGAAACTTTATATTGGTTGCACCTACTTGAAGAAAGTGAATTGATTGATATTAAGCTATATGATGAGATTCAAAAGTGTAAAGAATTGGTAAGAATTTTAACCTCTATCGTTAAGACATCTAAATTAAAAATGAACACTTAAAACTCTTAACTCAACATTTTAGTCAATAAGAACTACTTGCAAATCCATTAAATTTATCCCTGTCGAACCCGTTCTTATATGTGTCTTCATCTGTTTATGAAATTCATAAGAATCATTATCTGATAGAAATTGTTCGGGCTCTATTTCCCTTTTCCGAGCACCCAATGTTGTATTTGAATTAACTATTGCTCCAGCTACATCTGTTGGTCCATCTATTCCATCCGTATCCATACTTAATAATGATATTGAATGCTGCCCTTCAAATGACAAAGCAGCCATTAAGGCTAGTTCCTGATTTCTTCCACCTTTTCCACTACCTCTAACTTTAACACTGCTCTCTCCTTGGTATAATAGAGCTGCTGGTATATTTATATCATCATTTCCACTCAATATTGATATTGCTTTACCACAAATTTCTTTGGCTACCTTTTGAACTGAGCCTGAATACGATTCTTCTTTTACCCAAGTTTGATATCCTTCTTTTTCCAAAAATCTAATTATTCTTTTTTTCAGGTTTATAGAACCTGATAGGAGTTCCACTCTGTGGTTTTTAGAATTAAACTCATTCGGTTTAGGGTTTTCCGGGATATAACCTTCCATTCCTCCAATTAAATGTTCCTGAATTGAAATAGTAACTCTATCCCAAATCCTCAAGTTCTTCAGAATTTGAACGGCTTCAATAAAAGTTGATGGATCCGGAACTGTTGGTCCACTACCAATAGTACTAATATCGTCTCCCGGAACGTCCGATTCTATTATCGAAATTAAGTTGATGTGCTCCAGCTCTTCACCAAGTTTTCCTCCTTTTAATTCACATACATGTTTTCTTATGATATTTATTTCATGGATGGAAGCTCCTGATCTCAAAAGAAGATTATAAAGCTGTTGTATTTCTTTTATCTCAATCCCAAAAGGTGGAATAGTCAACAATGAAGAAGTCCCACCTGAAATACAAAAAATTAAAGTGTCCCCCGAGGGGATATTTCTTACAAAATCTAATACCTCATAGGAAGCGGCTACGGAATTTGAATCAGGTAACGGATGGCTTCCACAAAAAACCTGAATTTTATTGGAAACAAAATCTTGATGATCAGAAATTACAATTCCATCATGTATCTGGCCGTCATATTGTTTCATTATTTGAGAAGCCATTTGAACTGAACCTTTACCAACGGCAACCAGCCAAATCTTTTTTTTATCTCTTAATGATAAGTTCAACTCGGTAGAATTCAAGTCATCTTTCAAAAATTGAGGAATAATTTCAAGTAGCTTTTGTTGAGTTTCAAACTTAGCTTTCATTAATAAGCTTCACTTTAATAGTTTTCTTTTCTATGAAGGCAAGAACTACCATAAAAAGAGAAGACAACGGAAGAAAATAGACACTAGCCATATCCGAAATCCTTAGAAACGATATATTGCCCTTTACGCCATATAGAAAAGAAAGAACAATTATTAGTCCAAAAATTAATTGAACCCCTATTTCTATATAGTAGAATTTTTTTGTTGCTGAAATAAGAATAAGTCCAATTATCCCAATAAAAAAATTCATTCCGAATGGAATTCTGGCTTTATATTTTTGTGGAGAACCAACAGCATAAACTGTCACGCCTCTGGCTCCTTGTTCATATATTTTTATTTCTTCAGAGATGATTTCAGTCAATTTAGATTTTACTTCTTCCATTGAAATTTCTCTAAATGGGATGACTGCCTTAAAGTAAATCAAAACAAAAACAACCAAGCTTAACAACTTAAATGCTGTCTTTTTATTCATTGCTAAAAGTGCTATTTGAATAGTTAACCCATAACATCCAAAGACCAAATATTATAAAGTAAAATATCGCAGTGGTAGTATAGTCATGAAAAAAATCAAAGATCTCAGGATTTGTTTCTTGAGTAATTACCAGTGCAATTATCCGAGCTACATTAGAGAGGTAGATCAAACAAATACCTAAAATTGAGAAACTGATCTTCTTATAAACTTCACCCGGATAAGCAATTATAAAACCAAAGAATAAGCCCATAGCAGCAATACCATTGCAGCCATCTACAATTTCTACTCCCGGATTTCCAAAAATTCCGATTACTCTGCTATATGAGAAAATTTCAAACCCAAACCATTCTAAAACTCCTTTACTCACACTGATTACGTTTAGGGAGATAAACTCATCCAAACTGCCATCTGGTAATAGCCAAAGTTCATAAATCACATACCATATTAGAAAAAAGCCTACAGCTTTAAGTATGAATTTTGTTAACGGTGATTTCATTTTTTAATTTTTCATAAAGTCATCGATAGCTTTCACTACTGTTTGTAAATCTTCAATTTTAAACTCAGGATAAATAGGGAGAGATAAGACCTGTTCTGATGCATGTAAAGCATTTATGCAATCTTCTCCAGTATATCCTAAGCTTGAAAAACATTCCTGAACATGTAAAGGAACTGGATAATAAATAGAGTTACCTATTTTTTTGGAGTTTAAATAGCTCGCCAATCCATCACGATTTTTAAGCCTGATTGTATATTGATGATAAATGTGATTTCCTCCTTTTTCGGGAGAGCCCGTTACTTCTATAGGTGTAAGAATCTTCTCGTTTTCCAATGAGAAGTTCGGGTTACTATCAATACACTGATAATAATTCACAGAAAGCGATGCTTTTTCAAACTCAGAATTATAAATTTTGGCTATATCTCTTCTCTTAGCGGACCAAGTATCAAGATATTTCAACTTTACTTGTAAAATCGCAGCTTGAATGGCATCTAACCGGCTATTAATACCCACATATTTATGATAATACTTTGGCTTAGCACCATGTAATCTTAGTATATCCACTTTTTCTGCTAATCTAGAGTCCTTAACGGTTATTAATCCAGCATCTCCATAAGCTCCTAAATTTTTACTAGGGAAAAAACTAAAGCACCCAAAGTCTCCAATAGTCCCTGCATTCCTATTCTGATAAGTAGACCCAATCGATTGAGCAGCGTCTTCAATTACATAAAGGTTAAATTCTTTTGCAATATCCATGATAGGGTTCATATCTGACATTTGTCCATATAAATGAACTGGAATTATAGCCTTAATTTTTTCTTTTGGAGCTTTTATTTTCTTTGATATTTCACTCTTCCCTTCAAGAAAAGAGCGTATTTTGACGGGATCGATATTGAAACTATCATACTCAATATCTATAAAAATCGGAATTGCACCTAATCTTGATATTGCTCCTGCAGTAGCAAAAAAAGTAAATGGAGAAGTAATTACATAGTCACCAGGCTCTATATCTATTGCCATCAACGCCAAAAGCAATGCATCTGAGCCCGACGCACAACCCAATGAATGGTTAGCTCCTATATATCTATTTACCTCTTCTTCAAAATTCTTTACTGAATCCCCCATTATAAAATATTGAGAATCCAAGACCTGGTGAATGTTCTCATCCACTTCTTTTTTAATAGAATGGTATTGTGCTTGTAAATCCAGTAATGGAATAGGAGTATTCAAAATGAAAAAATTAAAAAATTACTATCTCACAATCTAACTAAGAATATAAGATTCATTTACTGAAATAAATACTCACTTACTATCTGTAAGGTAGTCTGCCTTAAATTTTTCATTTCGAATTTTGCATTTGAGAAACTTTCCCTTCTTTTAAAACATACTCCTCCCCAGATTCAGGACACACTCCCATTCCTGAGTCATCAAAGTTTAGTCTTTGACCCATTTTGGATACCCAACCAATTTGTTTAGCCGGATTTCCAACAACCAGAGCATAAGGATTTACCGGTTTTGTTATTACAGATCCGGCTCCAATAAACGCATATTCTCCTATTTCATTCCCACATATAATTGTAGCATTTGCACCAATAGAAGCTCCTTGTTCAACTATTGTTTTTTTATACTCTTCCTTTCGGGTTACATGACTTCTGGGATTAATTACATTCGTAAAAACCATGGACGGGCCACAAAAAACATTGTCTTTTAAAATAACTTCATCATAAATAGATACATTATTCTGAACTCTTACATTATTTCCTAAAACTGCTTTCCCTCCCACAAATACATTCTGCCCAAGCACGCAGTCACTCCCAATTTTTGCCCCTGACATAACATGGACCCAGTGCCATATTTTGGTGCCTTCACCGATTTGTACATTTTTTTCTACAATGGCGGTTTTGTCTATATACACACTCAAAGAAATAACTTTAGTTTTGATTCGAATTTAGCTGATAGCTGATAGCTGATAGCTGATAGCTGATAGCTGATAGCT
>TARA_R110001632_G_scaffold2853_10_pt1 | contig 46533 bp, 81 predicted proteins | sample TARA_R110001632 | Tara Oceans TARA_R110001632 (sample SAMEA4398266) | marine metagenome | biome: Polar Biome; feature: [SRF] surface water layer (ENVO:00010504); material: water (ENVO:00002006), including particulate matter (ENVO:01000060) such as... | depth 5 m
AATCAAATGCACATCAGATCAAACATGTTCAAAGGTATACGATTCAAAGAAGACATTCAAACTCATACGTACTATTATTAGTCAAGGTACTTCAAGATAACTACAGTTGAAGTCAGCGTCATAGTATCATAGGAGTCAGTAAATGAGCGTTAGAGATCAATATCAAATACACATAAGAAACATCATAAGAACCATAGACAAACATAGTAGAGCATATCACGAGACACAGAATGATTTTCATCTCGAACAGCATGAACTATTGGTCAAGTACATACATCGTTTGAAAACATGGATTAAAAGTCGCGAAGCGAACACTGAGTAATCGACTGCGGCGCTGTCGTTTACGAATCTAGAACGGTAACAATCTTACCGCTACTGCTATCGCAGTTTGTAGGCCTTAAAAATTTTTGCTGACCGCACTTCGTGCTATTGGGCCATTTGAAGTCCAACTTCTAGGGTCATGTGTAAATACGCATACACTACAACAACAAGGGAGACTGCTATTGAGTTGTTCATTCACCGACGTCAAAGACAAGTACAGAGTGTTCTATATGGTAAAAGGACACATCAACACCAGCCATGCTACTATAGTTCAAAGTTATGATGGTTATTTCAAACGCTTGTGGAACAACAATGAAAGTTATATTCACGAACAAGGATTCGCAGAGGCTTGGCAACAACTAATGGAGAAACGCACATGACGCACCTACAAAAGAGTTGGAACTGTTTGGGTGATGTTAAAAAGTACATAGAGGCCAACACTCGAGAACGAGTTATTTCGTTTAACGGCGTTGAACTAGTAACCAACAAGGGTGTCTACGGACTTGCACTTCATCAATTGAGGTTTGTCAAGCATGGGTAGTGATGATGCATACTGGGCTAGAGTTCGTGATGCTTCAGCACGTGAACTATGGTTAGAGCAACAGTACAGTCAAGAAGACTATGAATGGGCAGGAGACTTTGTTCATTGGCACTACAAGAATAGTACTCGATTAGAAAGTGCTTGGCTACTACACTGTGAAGACGCTATTACAAGTCCTTGTATAAGTGCATGTGATGCACTTGCTCCACATTGTCCTGCATGTGGAAGAACCCTAGAAGAAAAGCGTGAATGGAAACGTGGAGCAGATCGTACTCGCAAGGAACTCATATTGGCGAACTGTGAGCAACGATTGTCAGCACCTGCGTATGCACATTGGCAAGAACAGTATGCTCGTAAAAAGGCCAAACTGGCATCAGAAGCACGTACTCTTTGATTAACTATGTGTATGCAACAACTAACTGTGGCCTATATAGATCAATTTGATGAACCCAATTGGGAACGTGCTAAACTACAAATAGGACGTTGGATGCAAACATCAGAGCGTGGCTCATTTTTACGCGAACACTTTCGTGCATTGAGATGGAACATAGAACCAGATGGAGATTATGCTACAGGAGTGGAACCTCACTATATAGTAGAAGTAGAATGCAGTCTAGAAGATAAAATGGCCACATACTACAATCTACGTTGGCCACATGCAATAATGGTTGACAACCTCGGCCAAGAGAAAGTATTATAACACTATGACAATAATAACACGCAAACAATTTTTAAGAGCCAAAAAACAACAACAGATTCATTTGTGGCAAACAGGTAAGATTACTACAGCAAGTCTAGTTGACTGGGTACTAGCATATGGAGAAGACCAAGATTTAGATTGGTTAAGTGCTAACTTTGATCCACTAGAAACCATCGATGTATAGGTAAATATTATTATGGCCGAGTATGAAACAGTATCAGTTTATGAACTTTTCCAAGAAGAACTAGACACTCTTCAAGAACAATACGACATTCTCATAGACAGGAATACTAAGACTAGTCTACTAACTGCTGAAAGCATATCGCATGTTATAGATTATTTCGAAGCAAGGCTGGGACAAACCACAGAACTATATTTTCAAGGTCAACCTACCAAAGACGACACACTTCACTAAGGAGCAAACCATGAGTACATCACCCAAACAAGTGTCCATACATCTAGCAGTCGGACAGGAAATTATGACGGGCAAGTTTAGAAACAGCAAAGCCAAGATAACAAAAATAGAAGTAGCCTCTAGTGGAGATGTAGTACTCAAGACAACCAAAGGTGAACGCAATGCTCTTACCTTTAAACTTGTTGAAGAAGATGCAGATGTTGACAACAACAATCCTGCAGACAAGTACAGGTAAACTAAATACAAACATGCGTATACTAGAAGTCACACGAGATATAGAAGAAAGAGGAAAGACACCTCGCTCCAAATGTCAAAGCACAGTTAAACTGGGATCGTCTGATCAAAGCAGTTGTGTGGCACAAGGACTACGTGCCCGTCAGTCAGGCAAGAAGGGTCCAAAAGGCAAAGTGTTACGAGGCAGAAAAGTTAAGGCACAAAAGTACGGAGGACCTCTCAAAGACTATTCTTAGTCAGAAAGTGAACAGATGCACTCTAGCAGTGCATAAGTAAAAAGCGAAGGCTACCTCAAGTAGTCTTTTTTATTGTACAATTAAAGGAAAAACGAATAAAAATGAAACATACAACAATCATGTTGGCAGTTCTGTTGGGTCTCACGATCACAAGTGGAGCAACAGCCGACGAATCGAAAACGCTCGAACAGAGAGTTTCGAATTTAGAGAACACGATGCCTAAACTACCAAACGGTTTGTTTATTAACGGCGAAATTGAAATGTACATTGATGAAGATGCTTACACAAGCAAAATCGATAGTCGTGCAGAAATCATCACAGGATTACAAAGTGATGTAGAAGCAGGACCAATTGATTGGGCAGGTGGAAGTGCAAGATTTGATTCACACTATTCATTGAACACAGCATTAAACAATACCATTGTTGAAAAGCAAATGGGACTTGGCATTGGCAACACACGTTTATATCTAGGTGAAACTGACGCACAGCGTTTGGGTTTTGCTAAGACATCTAAAATTGGTGTGCCACTAATAATTACAGAATCAAACTCAAGAATTGATCACAACGAAAAAGTTGTGTTGACATTTGGTGGTTGGGACAACAACAATGAGTTTGCTTTTGATAAACACAAGATGTCAAAAGAAATGCCTGTGGGTGCAAGTATTGGTTACGATGCAAATACAGAAATGTTATATGCTGGTGTAACTGCAAACCTAATGGGTCTTGCTGAAGTATCATACATGCAAATTGGTGACAAAGACGATGTCACAGGTGACAACAATCAGCAAGGTTATGCTATTGGAACAAGCCTATATCGTTTTGATATTCCAGTTGTACTTGGTGTAGAAATGTGGGACGACAAGAACACAGGAACTTACACTAAAGAAAACAGAATGGACTACGGTGCGATGTACGGTTTAACTGATGAAGTTACACTTGGATATCACAGAGTAGAAAATGATGATATTGGAACCAACGGAGACTACCTAAGTGCAGTATACACACAAGGTCCAGTTGAAATGGGTGCTTACTATCATATGACAGAAAGCCAAAACTTGGGTACAGGAGCCGTAACACAAAACGACAACAGTATCAAAGCAAGTATCAAATACAAGTTCTAAATTTAGAATACCAGGAAAGGTCCTTCGGGGCCTTTTCTTATGGCTAAGTACTAATGAGACAAGACAGTAATAACATCAAGACGCAGTAGAACTAACAAACCTCCCGCCCTAATATTAGATACAAACTTCCTCAAATATAAACACGAATAAGGAAAAACATGAGTAATCAAGGAACAGTAAAATGGTTCAACGCCGCTAAAGGCTTTGGATTTATCGCAAGTGAAAACAAAGATGTTTTCGTACACATTTCAGCAGTAGAAGCCGCAGGCTTACAATCGTTGAATGAAGGCGATATTGTGATGTTTGATACACAGGATGGTCCAAAAGGCCCTTCTGCTGTAAACATTTCAGTCAAGTAGTAGAACCACATCTTAGGCCCCGTAAACACTATGGGGCCTAAATACAAGTACTTTAAACAATAGTCGAAGGAGACAACAACATGGCAACACATGATGAAATTAAGTCAGCAGTAGAAAAGTACGTAGCAGAATCAGAAGCATTTGAAACAAAAGGCGTAAAAGCCGCGGCAACTAGAGCAAGAGCGGCATTGAACGATCTTGGTAAACTTACTAAAACAAGACGTAAAGAAATCCAAGATAAAAAGAACGCAATGTAATTGAGGTACGGAGAAGTAAATGAAACTTCCCATAGTTCATTATAATCATCTAGATGAATACTTTGGCAAGCAGAGTTGTATGGTTGAACATATACCTCTGCTTCCAAAGTGCCTAGACTGGCAATGGGCATTAGAAACCTTAGACACAACTACACAAAGAAACAACAAACGAGTAAACGCACTTCCTAACGGAGGCTTTGTTGTTAACTCGCCTTGTGTAGATACCGACTACATACCACTAAATCCAAATCCTTTTGTGTTTTTTGAACGCAAACTTAAACCCTATAAACAAGTAGGACAAGTTATACGCAACCAAGTATATATTGCGTTGAGTGTAAAGAGCAGTTTATTTTCAAAACACACGGACACAGGACAGAATAGTTTTGTATGGCAGTGTCAAGGTAAAACGGCAGTTGAAGTAGGTGATGCATACGGAGTACTAGAACCAGGAGATGTTCTTTACTTGCACAACGAAACACCGCATTGTTTTACTAGCATGGGACCAAGATTTTCAATTACATTTTCGTTGGAGAACGAATGACAATAGAACCAATTAAAGAAAAACTAGACGACAAAATAAAACAACTTAATTCAAGTAGGGTGTTTAAAAAAGTAACACCTAAGTATGATAGAAGTTGGTATATCAAGTGGGTATCGGTTATACTAATATTAGTAGCCACAAGTGCTAGAGCAACAGGTACACTTCCACAAATTGATTTATGGTTCGGACTGTTTGGAACAATGGGCTGGGGCATAGTTGGATACTTGTGGCATGACAGGGCTCTAGTATTACTCAACGGTATTCTAGTTACAATTATTGTAATGGGATTAATGAACCATTACTTTGGAGTATAAAAATGATAGCAGACAAGATCAACAAATGGAAAGAAGAACTAGGCTTTTTAGAAGAAGGCATGGAAAAACTTTCCTATCTAGTTGACTTGGCAAGAAATGCTACAACACTTCCTGAACAACTACGTACAGATGATAGACTTGTTCCAGGATGCCTTAGTAAGATATGGGTTGACGTAGGATTTAAAGCAGACAAGGTACACATCTATTATGATAGTGATGCAATGATCCCTAAAGGTATTGCATCTATTGTTTGTGATATACTAACAGACAGTACCAAAGAACAAGCATTAGAATTCAAACCAGAAGACTTAGACTGTCTAGGGTTTGTACAATTAGTTACACCACAGCGTAGAAATGGATTGTATAATCTAATTGGGGTAATACAAAACAAAATAGCAACATTATGAAACACATATCCGCATATTTAGGATCGCCTAAAGTGGATATTAATAAGAAACGTGCTTGGTGGCCAAAACGTGCATCTAGTGGAGATTGGATACGTCCATTAGAACAATACTACGATATATCAACACGGTGGGCACCTGTTAACACACCAGACGGAGGAATTCATAGTAATCGAATACTAACTAGATATGAGTTCATTTTGGAAGGATTAAATGTAGATAGGGGTTGACTTTTTAGGTAATACCATATATTATGTATATATAACTTAGGCAAACAGAAAGGCAAAACAACATGGCATTTGAAACACAGGCACTAGATAGAATTAACAGGCAGTTTACAGAAATGGGAGCAAAGACTCCAGACATGCATTGGCAATATGGTACACTTTGGATCAGTACTGAAAACAAACGTGATCTAACAATCATTAAAGATGCTATGTTAGAAGATGTACTTTCTTCAAAGTATACAGTAAAATTTAGTGAAATGAAACCTACAGATAGAGAACCGTGGACAGAATGGGCAATGGATGTTGTCCTAATACCTTTTTATCAAAGCACAGTTTATGAACCACAGGTAGTAGCATAATGTTCTTCACTAAAGGATCGCTTTTAGACGTAAAGAACGAACACGTTGAAAACAAAAGCAAGTTACAATTTACTAACGAACTTAAACTTGACGAAGGTTCTTGTGCATATCTAAATCCAGTTACTGACGAAAGAGTAATGGTATATTGGTTTGATAAACGAGATGAAACTTTTCTGGTTAACACAGTAGAATTAGATGGTCCGATGTTTGTGAACACGGCACACCCTGTGATACTAAAGAACCTAGGTGATAAGAGTGCAGTGATTGACTATTTAGATTTAAACACAGTAATAGAAACTTATAAAGGAGCATAACATGAGTGTTGAACTTTGGATTTTTCTTGCCTACACACTAGGCACACTATTTGGATTATACGTTGGTAGCAAGGTTGCTACATATAAAATTGTAGAACGAACTATTGATGATCTAATCTTAAAAAAGATTATCAAAACTAAAACTGTTGATGGCGAAACAGAAATATTACAGTACGACGAAAATTAATGGTTGACAAAGTGGTAATACCAGTATATACTGTAAGTATAAACTAATAAAAAGAGTAAAGACATGCCCAAGTACCAACAAAAATATCTTAAACCTACAATGTTTGATCCAAAAGGTCATCCATGGACAGGTATAGTTTGGCCAGTAACAGGTTCAACAGGTAAAGACTATTCCGTTGAACTACATGACAAAGGCTTTCAATGTGATTGTCAAGGATTTGGTTATCACGGATACTGTAAACATTCAAGGGCAGTAGTTAAACAAGTAGAAGGAGCAATGCAATGAGAGGTCGATTCCATATAAGAACACAACCACAAGATATTATAGCAAGACTAGAAGCAGATAATTCAAGACTTGCAAAAGAAGCCATTCTTGCAGAAGCAATGGATGAAAAGGTTCATGAGTTTTTTGAAGGCGTTCGTATGTGTTTAGATAAGTTGTACACATTTGGTGTTCAACAAGTTCCTACACGTTCAGACGTACTTACAGGACAAGGTCTAAGTTGGGATAACTTTAAAGTCCTAGCAGAACAACTTGCTAACCGTGAACTAACTGGACATGCGGCACGTGATGCTATTGAATTAGCAATGGGTGTTGCTACTACAGAACAATGGAATGGATTTTACAGACGTATTCTAATCAAAGACTTGCGTTGTGGCGTAAGTGAAAAGACTGTGAATAACGTTGCTAAAAAACTTAAAATGGATCATTATAAAGTGCCGGTGTTCGAATGTATGCTGGCTCATGATTCAGCAAAACATCAAAAGAAAGTGAGTGGAAAAGTATGCCTGGATAAAAAACTAGACGGTGTAAGAGTTCTCACAGTCGTAGACTGTGCTATGGGAGAAGTCGTGTCGCAATATACTAGAAATGGCAAGACGTTAAAGAACTTCACCAAAATAACACAATTTTTAAAAAGCAAGGCTTTGGAAACTCAGCCTGAAGCAATGGTGCTAGACGGAGAAATAGTTTCGTCCTCTTTTCAAGACTTGATGAAGCAAGTTCAAAGAAAGAGTGACGTACAGGCAGACGATGCCGTATTGCAGTTGTTTGATATAATACCGTTAAGTGAATTCAAACAAGGCAAGTCTGTGCTTAACCAACAGAAGCGCCATGCTATGCTAAAAGAATATTCCAAAATGTTTGATGGTTTTGATAATATTCAAGTTATAGATAAAGTTGACTGTGATCTTGACAGTGAAGCAGGACAACAACAATTTAAAGATTTCAATAAAGAAGCAATTGATCAAGGCTATGAGGGCATTATGATCAAAGACCCAGAAGCCTTGTATGAATGTAAACGTTCCACTGCTTGGTTGAAACAGAAACCTTTTATTGAAGTTTCATTAGAGGTAAAACATGTCGAAGAAGGAACAGGACGAAACGAAGGAAAACTTGGTGCATTTGTTTGTGAAGGAGTTGATGACGGAAAGACTATTAATGTTAATGTCGGTAGTGGCTTTAGTGATAATAATCGCGATGAGTTTTGGAATAGTAAAGATACTATCCCTGGGCAAATTGTAGAAGTCAGAGCAGACGCAATTACACAAAATCAAGACGGAACATACAGTTTACGTTTTCCTAGGTTTTTAAGATTTAGAGGTTTCGAGATTGGAGAAAAAATATAGTATGCTAGGCTTGTTCTTTATAGGGATACCTGTTACTATATTAGTATTATACATTTTGATCAGAGTTAGAAAGGATGATTAAATGAGAGAATGGGTTTATGATTGTTGGAATAGTGTAATGGATTATGAAAAGAATCCGTTAAGTGCTATCCCAGACTTTAGTACACGACATATGATTATGCAGGTACTTGCATGGATGTGGTGTATTGTGTTTGGTATCATTGTAGGTAGTATGTGGGCAGGAGTAGTTAGTATGCTACTACACGTATTACTACTAGCCGCAGTTGCAGTAACAGTAGCAACCTTTGAAACAGCCAAACATAAGCCAACTGCTTTTAATTTTATGAATGGTTATTCATCATACGGCAGAGGAAGAACATATACTATATGGCGAGATGGAAAAGGCAACGTAACAAAAGTTCCTTTAGATCCTAACGATCCAGGAGGTGAGCACGAATAATGTTTTATGTAATGAATTTAAAGTCTGGTGGCATCATTGATGTCTATAATAGTTTAGGTGAAGCAAGTGAACTTGTTGATAAACATCCAGAATGGACGATCATGATAAAATACAATGATCGATCAAGACTTAGAAACAAATATGGAAATTGAACATGAGTAATGCAAGATGTTGGATAGAGTTGCTGTCAAATGTTGGATAGAGTATACAACTACTACACTAGTGTTAGTTAGAGCATGTATAAGCACACTAGTAATACAATAGTGTTAGAAGTAATTAGAGAAATATAAGGAAAATTTATGAGTAAAAGAGATACGTACAGAGTGTTTAATGCTATCAATATCAAACCAACTGGAAACAGAATGGTTGTAGAACTAGAAGATAAAGATGAAACCACAGCAAGTGGGCTTATCATTGCTAATATGAAAGACGACGGCATTACTACAGGAATAGTTCTTGCAATAGGCAAAGGAACACATGATAGTAAAGGTAAGTTTACTGCTACAACAGTAAAACCTGGGCATAGAATCATTTTTAATCAAGCAAGTGGTGATAAGTTTAATCATCAAGACATGGACTATCTTTGGTTAGAAGAACACGAAGTAATGGGAGTTCTGTCTTAACAGACTGTTAACGATTAACGATTAAATACCGTTATGGACAGGTTCAATCGTATATCTACAATTATTATATTTTTTATATATTGTGCATTCCTACCTGTGTGGATCTATAATCTTACATGGGTAAATGCATTGTTAGCAGTAGGTATGTATTGGTTCCTAGCAGATGTTGTACAAGGGTTATTCTTACATAGATGGGCATCACATGAACTGTGGTCTCCGCCTAGTTGGTTACAAAAAGCATTATCAACAATAAGTGTTTTTGCATTGTCAGGTAACCCAATTGGATATGCGGCTTTGCACAGACAACATCACAAATATACAGATACAGAAAACGATCCACACTCTCCTAAACACAAAGGTGTTTGGTATGTTACTTCATCATTGTGGAGGTTTGAAAAGATAGATCCAAAACGTGTTGCTGATAGACTACGTGTTCCTTATTTTATTAGTATAGGTAAGTGGGAAGGTATTATTGCAATTACTTTTAATCTATTATTGTTTGCAATAGTTTATAATACGCTAGGACTACAATGGTTCTTAACTGTATGGGCAACACCTGTTGCTTTAAGTATTATACTAATCAACTTCTTTGTTAATGTAGCATTACACAAGAAAGGTAAGCCAGTTGACAATAAATTGGTTTGGCCTTTTGCATTTAGTGAATGTTTACATGGAACACATCATTATGGTCCTATGAAGTTAAATTATAATATGTGGGATCCAAGTGGAAGACTTGTTAGTTTGTTTGGGTGGACTAAGGAGTCACTGTCATATAAGGACGCAACGTCTGTTCCCAAGTATCATCGAACTCCATAACAAGCATTACTCTAGTACCGTCTGTGTTATTAAATCCGTAGTGTTCTTGATTGCTTTTGAAAGCAAATAGTTCTCCTACTTTCCATCTATGAATATTTCCTTCAACCCAAAAGCCTACATCGCCTTCAGGTACTATCATAGGCAAGTGAAGTATAATTTTATTACCCCAATCATGATGGGCATGTTGTGGAGTCTTACTATGACTATCTAACTTAACCCATGCAGTTGCTCTGTGTCCCGGACCATCTGTTAATAGTTTTGTTGTTAATGGCAATGATTTCTGTACAGGCTTACAAGGTTTCTGTACCCACCATATTGGTAATGCTCTCCAATGCTGATGTACTTCTTGTTCTTCCTTCCAATCAGGTAATGGAATGTCTCTGTGTCTACAATTTTTGTACTCGTCAAAGATTTCTTGTGTGTTGTCTATTAAGTTTTGGATAAAGTCTTGCTGTTTCATAAATGTATTTACTAGGGCTAGAGGTAGTTAAATAGTTTTATGAAGATAGAAATCACACCCGATCTAGTTAAAAGATATTGTGATGTTATTGGAGACACTAATCCAATACACCACGAAGAAGATACTGTAAAGTATGGAGATCCGGTTGCTCCGGGTGTTTTAGTTACTGCTATGATCACACGTAATCCTAAGCCTTATTGGGCGTTAGCAAAACTAAACGTAAGGTATCATAAAGCAGTGTACATAGGTGATACGATTGATATTAAGCACGAGGTACTCAAAGAGAAGTCAAAAGTCTGTGTTAACCGTATTATTATTTCTGTTGGGGATAGTGTTAAGCAAACAATAGAAATGACTACTATAAAACTTAATTAGTAAACTGATTTTCAACTGAGATGTTAAACTGTTGCATAGCATGAGTTGCTTCTAAGTTCAAAGCACTAGTCATTACATGTTCTAATCTATTTGCATCTGTAAATTCAATATGATATCTACGTCCTGAACTTGTATTCTCTCCCCAAATGTTCTTACATGTTGGCTCGTGAAACACTGAAGCAATCCATTCGACACAAAAGCCTTGTTCAATAGTATTGTTCGGAGTTGCTATACTTGTAAACACATCAGGCATAGTTGCATTGCCGTGATCGAATCCAAAGGTTGCAGTCGTAGTTGGCTTATCAAAATCATCTTCAAAGAAGTAAGGACAAATAACAAGATGTGTTCTGTCTTTACAATCTGCATTTACAGCAGTATGATATCTTGCCGCGGTGTTTAGTTTATACAAGTGTCCATCACAAGGTACTCTGTATCCTGTTTGCAATTCCATGTCAAAAAAGAAAGCACCTGGTGGATCATTAATAGCAATGTGATACTTATCATCAGGGTCTCTGTGAAAACGTAAAGTCATTCCAGGAAGTTGATGAATGAATGTTGCTCTACCTCTCTTGAAAGGCAAGTCCATTAGTATGTCTTCGAATATTGTATCCTTAACATAATCTTCTAGTTCAGGACGATGTGTATACAACATATGATGATCGTCTGCATTAGTTGGCAAAGTTGCATTCAGCAATGGAACCTTGCGTGGCATATTAGGAAGTATCTTTTGTTCAAAGTCTTTTCTAATCTGATCTTGATCGTATGCTTTTAATGTTACTCTGTCTACTACACTCTTGTTCATTATGCTCTCGTCTTAATTGCACTGTTATGTACACTGTTTAGGAATGAAAAGTTATACCTAGCAAACATAGGATCGTTTACTTGATTAGCAATTTCACTTGCAATAACTTCTTTCCATCTGTTCTTTTCAATGTACCATTCGATGTCAGTGTCAGTACTTGTATATGCTTCTAGTGTATGCATAATAATACCTGTTTGCTGTTTGATATATTTGTCGTTTGTTTTTAGTACTCCTGTGAATACTAAATGTATTTGGTTGTTCTTTACGTGTTGCCTTAATATCTTGTATTCGATATCGGACACAGGCTCATATCTGCCTTCAGTTAAAACGTTAAAATCTTTCATACTAATAATTATCCGTGCTTTTTTCTACCTGTATCAATTGTGATGCACACTTACCACCGAAGCCAAAACTATTGTTCAGTGCCATAGTTCCTGTAATAGTTCTGTCTTTGTTTGTAATCATACCTTGTGTGTCAAAACTACATTTAGATATGTTATGATTGTTTGGTATCTTACCTGTTTGTAAACTTTTAATTGTGTACATTGCTTCTATTATTCCACAAGCACCCATTGTATGTCCTATCTTACTTTTATTACTAACAATAGGAACATTGCCTAACACTTCTTTAATTGCATTGTATTCCACTTCATCTCCAACTGGAGTAGAAGTTCCGTGTGCATTTACAAAAGAAATGTAAGAGCCAATAGCATTATTCTTTAGTGCATGTTTCATACTTAACTTTGCTCCAGCACCGTCCGGGTCAGGTGCAGTAGGACTTGTACCGTCACTGCCAAAGCCTGCAGGATAAAGATATGCAATAATGTCTGCCCCTCTAGCCTTTGCTTTTTCTTCTGACTCTAAAATAAATGTGCCAGCACCTTCTCCCATTATAAATCCATCTCTGCTATCATCAAACGGAACTGAATGAGATCCTATTGCTCCTAGTTGTTTGAAGAAGCCAACGTCAGTATCATTAACACCTTGATCGCTTACTGTACAAACAACATAGTCGTAGTCGTCTACAAATCGCATTGCATAATCTATGCTAAACAAACTTGTTGCACATGCGGCATACATTGATGTGTTAGGTCCTTTGTATCCGTAGTGTTGACAGATGTAACCTGCCATAAAATCTTTTGTAGTTGTTAACAGTTGTCTAGGTCTTGCTCTGCCTGTTTCGCTATGTAAGATAGGATACAAGTCAAACACAACATGATTGCCTGATGTAACATTACTGCCAATCACAGCAACATTATCGCTATGCTCAACACCACTTTGTTTAAGTGCTTGTTCAACTGTATGTAATGCAAAAAGTGTTGCAGGTTCTAAGTTTTTAATTACAGCAGGTCTTAGTTCCGGTAGCACAAGTTTGTCTTTGTCTACAGGAAACACAGGTTGTTGTCTGTGTCGTTCTAATCTTGAATTATAAAATGCAGGTGGATTGGTATAATTTGTATCCAACATGGCATCAAAGCACTCATTAGGATTTGCTCCTAGTGCATCAATCATACCCATTCCTGTTACTGCTACTCTGTTCAAATTGCTAAAACTCCTTAGTCGTATAATGTAAATATACTTATGAAGCGATTACTCATTGACTACTTGGATGTGGCACCAACTCGAAATTGGGTCGATATCCAAACACATTTAAATTCTAGACTTGTAATGACCAAAACAAGAGTTGAGAGTTCTATTATACAACGACAGCCTAGATTTAAACTTTGGCAACGAAGCGATCCTGCAAAATATAAATTGTTTGCAAGTGATAACGCTATACACATAGGATCATTTGATAATGATGACGATGTGTTTGGCAACAGTATATTCTTAGACAAGTGTGTAGATATGTTACACAGTCAAAACAGCAATACAGAAAAGTTTATTACTTATGGTACTATTCTTAACGATCCTTTCGACAAAAGACTTACACTAGAAAGAGCAAAGTTTTATGGTAGAAACTTTGATGATGATAGTTTAATTGATTTAGAAACAGGCGAAACAATTAGCACAGGTGAGTCTGTCGATTTCTTTTCTTATTTTGTAATGCTACCAATCAAAGGAATTGTAGACACCTACTATATGATTGCTAATAATACTATGGTTGAAATGCCACAGATGATTAATACAATTATAAACAATGACTGGATGGTAAGAACACTAGAACAACATGATATTAGTTTGCGTGAGTTCATTATTCAACCAAGTTATAAAGATTGTGTTAAAATTGGACATGATATGATTAATGCTAGAAAAGCACAAGTAGGTATAGATCCATTTGGACAAAGTAGAGCAGTAAGATTTACACAAGACGAATTCAACCAAACACTAATCAACCGTGATGATATTACACTTAAAGTAAGAAGTAATATGGATTGGAAAAAAGACGGCAATTATTATATGTTTGACGTAGATAATAGCACAGTAGGCTGGGTACAGTTTAAAATAATGGCAAATGCTTACTTTGATTTCCAACATGTTAACCTATCACTACAAAAAACTATTGTGGTAATTTGATAAATATTAGTATGGCGGCAGAACAGAGAACAGAAACAAGTAGTAACGCAAATTCAGTAACGTATACAACGGCTGAAATTGATACCCTATTGAATAGTTTTGATGCAGGCGATCTTATAACACGATCAGCAATCCAATCACTTTTGGACTACTTTGGTGACATTCACGATCACAATCATACAGTAGTAGATTTAGCGGCAAGTAAGACTTTTGGTAATACAGGCGCTGGATCAAGTGCAACTGACACAACAGTTGTAGGAAATCTACTAGGAATACCAACAGACCCGGCAACAAATAGCACTGTAACTGCGTCAAAACACAACGATATCAGAAATGCTATTAATAGTTTACGTGGGCACGTTCATACTTGGACAGACAATGCTTCGTAGTGTTATAAATACGTTTATAACTTAGGAGTAAACAATGGCAGAAAATACAGGTGGACCAAGCAAAACGCCTTCGGAAGCGGATTCAAAGAGTTCAGGTGAACAAATTGAAGCACAGACATTTAGACAGATGTTAACCATTCTTAAGGATATGCGTAACCACACACACCAGTATTTTGATGATTACAATACAGTTTGTGAATGTCAATGTCAGTGTCAAAGAGGAACAATATAATGGCTAAATTTTTTATTAACGGAACACCCCCAAGACAAACTAGGTCATTTGTTTCACAAATGTCTGCGTTAACAATTGAAAAGAAAAATAACGATGCTGGTATTCCAGAATATAGCATGAAGGAACCATTTGTAAGTACTTACATGGCATTAGATCCAAGAATAGTTAGACTTAAGAAAACACTAGCAGACAGTGATATTACAGATTCAATTACAATGGGTTATGATTTTACAATGACTCAGTACAAAGGTGCTAGAGCAGAGATTGGTTTAAGTTTAGATGCTATTGTAAAATACTTCACAGAAAAAGATGCTACTACAAGTGATAACTTAATATTTGCATATCCTATTTCAAATGATGACACAGTTGAAATCAGTACAAGTTTAATGGAAGCAAAGTTTCTTACAAGGAAAAAAGACGCTGACGGAAAATGGGATACTGTAATTAATGCAGTAGACAACAGCGTTGTATTCAGTAACAATGCAGACAAAAAAGAAGTTAAAGTATTTTATTCTGTAAGTAAAGTTTCAGGATTACCAGACACTTACATCATTAACATCAATGGCGAAGCAGTGCAACTGATGGAAGATCTAAGTTTTACAGCAGGCAGTCATACTGTAGCAGGAGTGTTCGAAGGACCTTATAACTATCACGGTTTAGGTGGCGTACTTATTGGGCCAACTATGATCGGTGCTAATGAACATGGCAATGGAGTCATTAGTTGTCCTAAAAACAATTTTACTATTAAACCATTTGCTAACGGCGAACTTAAAAACATAGGTATTGATACTTCAGCAGTAAACTTATCCATTAAAACTAATTTAAATTGGACAAAGTTAGATAATGGTAACTTACAATTTACATGGAAAGACAGTGCAGACCTTTCTCCTAAATATGTAAGTTTACAAATTGTTCAGAACACAGAATTAGACTTCCACGAGTCAACACGTATCGTAATGAACTACACTGCTCATAGAGAGTAATAAATACCTTGTAGACACAATGTGTTGTCTATTAGACAACATAATTACAAGGATACTTAATGTCATTTAGCACAGACCCAAAAACGTTTAACTTTAAAAACAACCTTAATGACCTTCAAAAGAAGCGTCATAAAGATCACATTGCCACAGTTACAGTAGATAAAGATGGCAAGTTCGAAACACACAGTCAATTAATTATTACTCCTAAGGGTAATGATAAGATTAACAAGCGTGTAAGTGTTTTACCTGATGGTGACGAAAAAGTAGTTACAATGTCTGAAGCAAGTTATTTGTTTAAAGACTTGCAACAGATGAATGTTATCCTTACTAATGCTTGTAACCTAAGTTGTTCTTACTGTTATGAACAACACAACAGAGACTTTGGTCGCTTTACTCCAGACAGTCTGTTAGAAGCATATAACTTCTTGCTCAACGTAAGTAAGCATGAACATAAAATGTTTCAATTCTTTGGTGGCGAACCTTTAATTCATAAAGATTTAATCTTAGGCTTTTTGTCACAAAACAAAGACTATCTTACAGAACAGTCAAGAGGTTACACTAAACAACAGATTAGTTGTGTTACCAACGGATTGTTAATGACTGAGGATTTCTTAGAAGAATACTATTCATATCCGTTTACACATATTCTTTGTAGTCTTGATACTATTAGAGCAGAAGTCGACCACAGAGAAATTGGTCAAAAAAGAATTGACGCTTTATTAAGAACAATAGATAAGATTCCAGAACATGCTAAAAAAGGTAATAGAATTACAATGCGTTGTACTCTTGCTAAAGAGAACGCTCCTTACTTTAGAGAGTTTGTTAAGGCTGTGTATGATGCAGGCGTAAGAAACATTGTTGTACACCCATTAATTTTAGATAGTTCAAGAGGATTTATTGCTTGGACTGACGAAGAATGGAATATGATGCATCAAGACATTCTATGGACTTTAGAACACTACTTTGATCTTGGAATACACTTTTCAGAAGGTGTTGGTCAAAAAGGAGAGAATAACTGTATGGTAGGTAGTGACATGGTTGCTATTGACGCATCAGGTGACTACTCAGGTTGTTACTTCTTTACAAATCAAAAAGCAGGACCTGCAGGCAAAACAATCTTAGGTAATATATTTGAAGATAGATTGTATATTGACAGATATAGAGGCTTTCAACAATCATTTAGTGCCATGGTAGAGACAGAAGAACAGTGTAGAACTTGTGACTACAAAAATGCTTGTTACCAATGTCCAGCAGGAAACATGGACACAGGTACACGTTTGTTCCGTCCAGATGATATGTGTCAAAAGATTGTAAAACTATATGTTGACCTACAAGACGATATCGAAATTAAAAAGTTCCAACAAACATATCAAATGACCATTGACACTTGTGAAAAGGAAGGCGAAGAAAAAGTATTCATCAAGTCACCTTTACATGTTATGTTTAAAATGTTTTCAGATGTACATGCTAAAAGAGAAGATACGAACGAAGCATGGAAGCAGATTCCAAGCAGTGGACAACTATATGCGGCATGGCAAGCAATGATCATTGATGGTTACAAAATGGACAATAACGACGGCGAGCCTGACTTCCAGGTGTTCTTGCAAGATGTTATTGGGTACTGTAACGAAGACAGTATCTCCATTAAGGAACTATACGAATGGCTAACAGAGAAAGCCAATATACCAAATGAATTGAGTAAAGCAGTTACAGACTTGAACTTTTTTGCAAGATGTTCTTATTTGGTATTCTTAAACTTCCTAATATTACACAATAAAAAGCCATTATCAGGTTCAAACATCCAAACAGTAAAAGAAAAGTTGCTCGGCAACTAAAAAGATGTTATAATAGTAGTATGGATGGTCTTGATAAACTAAAACACATTTCGGTCTACTTAGGAAACACATGCAATTTTGATTGTTCCTATTGTGACAGAGAATACATTGCCAAAGATATTGGGGGGCAAACCCTTAAACATGCTTGGGTTGATCTTGTAGTAGACTTCTTTGATAAAACAATGCCTCACTGTAACGGTTTAGATATCATCAGTGTGCATGGTGGCGAGCCTTTTCTATTCATAAGCAGAATGGACGACTTGTTTACAAAACTGTTTGACAAGTACATTAAAAATACAGATAGAAAGTTTTGTATTACTACTAATGGTAGTCTTATTGCAGAGAACAAAGAGTTTTTAAAGAAGTGGGGACCATATATAAAGTTTACAATATCCTACGACTTTGCATTTCAAAAACAAAATAGAGAGTATATTGATGTTGTAGAAATGGCAAACGTCATACACGAGTATGGTGCTACTATGCAGTGGCAATATGTTATGCCTACAGATGACAAGCGTTGTTTTAACTTAGATGTTATTACAGAAATCATTAGGACTTGTCAAAAAACAAAATGTAATACAATTAATCTTATACCATTAAGACACAAGCGTGGTGCTAGAAAGTTTGAAGTTATTATTGATGATATTCATTTACCGGAATGGTTTGATAACTTCTTACAGTTTATTACAATACTTTATACCAAACGTATTAACATTTATGTAGATGGTATATACGGAAACCTAAGTGCTATAGATAAGTTTTACTATGACAATCATCACAAAATGATACTGTCACCAGACGGATACATTTATCCTGAGTATGACTTTTTAGAATACAAACGAAGTGAATTTAGAGTAGGACAATGGACTGATGGCACATTAGAGTATACCCCAGAGTTATATAGACAACAAGATGAAAAGAACTTAATACGATCTGAGTGTTATAACTGTCCAAGTAAAGATAGTTGCGGACTTAAATATCTATATAAGATGTTTGAACGACCACCAGGAACTAGTTGTATACAGTTTTATCAAATGGTTGATGCAAGTATTGCTTATTGCTACAAACTACAACAAAAAGACTCAGTGTTTGAATGGGTAGGAATATAATGGATAGAATAGTAGACACTCCAGCACCAAATAGAGATAGTTTCATACAGTACTTTTATGAAAACGATGCGTTACTTAATGTACACAGCGAAGTTATCTTTAGTGTACTAGGTAGATATAATTGTTTTGCTGGTTGTAAAGTATGCTATACTGAAAAACATTTTAAAGAAGCAATGCCTTACTTTAAAAACTTTATACCTAAAGAGATTAATACAGACATACAACAACAATGGACTAAAGTATTTGAACACTTTAAACATATTAGTAACATTGATGATTTGTTTTGGATGAAGCATGAGCAACCTCATTTGTATGATTGGTACAAACAAAACAGTCATAGGTTCGTTTGGGGTAGTATGACTGATAATAATTTTATTAGAACCCAACCGTTGTTTGTAAATGAACTGTCTGCAGATACAAAGATACAAGAGATTAGTTTTAGCACAGGTTGGTTAGACAAAGTTAACAAGACAGAAATATTTGCTATGCTCAAAGAACTTAATGAGCGTAACGGAATACAAAAAATAAAGTTTATTCTAACAACACAAGACAACAACAGTCTTGACTTGTTAAGCAAGTGGGTTGAAGATAACGGAATAGGTTACACTTGTTCACATCATGACTTTAATGAAGTTACAAAGAAACTAGACACAAATATTCCACAAGCAGAACACATTGCAAGTTTTGATAGTGATGTATTCTATGTATGTAGAGAAAGTAATTACCTACAACACAATGGATTCTTTCTTACACTTATAGAAAGTATTGATGTAAACAATAGACCCTACCATCAATTTAAAGAGTTTGATGCTACTAAACACCTAAGTGATATGATACAAGGTAAAGTAGATTTGTATACTAAATGGGTAAACAACAATCAAAACGTATTAGACATACAAGAAAACAAAGATTACTTTGATTATTTTAAATGGGTTTCAAATAATGTTAAAGTTAATCACAATTATAACTTTATACCAATTGATCTTCTAAACGCACAACACAAATATTATCATCAACTAACTAAAGTTGGATGGAAAATAACAGATTACGGATTATTAAAAACAGGAACAAGCAACGTTGTTCCATTACTAGAGGTAACTAATGACAATTGAAATACCAATAAAGTTTATTACTCCACATAAAATAGAAGACACACATCTTTTAGATGACGGAGATAATACAGGTGACGTAAGCAGTATCATTAGTGGTACACATGAAGTTATCGAAGATGGTCCTTACACAGTATTCCGTATGAAGAATACAGGACAACAACTTGTGTACAGTAACTTTACAAATGGTATATATGATACTAACCTAAACAGTTTAAGTGAAGTAACACCACAAGACGAAAAGTGGGATGAGATACAATCACATGTAAAAAAGAAAACTAAAAGTAATACTCCAATATGGTTACGTATACTATTTGGTCATGCTTGTAACTACAGTTGTTCATACTGTTTACAAAAAGACATTGGTAATCCAGATGAACGTAGTAAGATATGGACACTAGATAGTTTTATTGACACAGTGAAAACCAAACTGGACCTAAGTCAAACAGAGAAGATTGACTTGTGGGGTGGTGAAACTATGTTGTATTGGAAAAGTATTACACCTATCATCGATGAGTTTGATAGAGAAGGTATGCAATGGTACTTTGCTACAAACGGTACGCCATTAAGACAAAAGCATATTGATTATATGAGCAAAATTAAAGGCATTGGATTGTTTGGAATAAGCCACGACGGTCCCGGGCATGTATCATTACGTGGTAAAGAGTTCTTATGGGATCCTATTACAATAGAAGTTCTAAAGAACATGCAAAAGAATAGAGAGAAGATACGTTTTAGTTTCAATCCTGTTGTAACTGCAACCAACTATGATCTATTTGCAATCAATAATTTCTTTAGAGATTATATGTTAGAAGTAGGATTAGATCCTGACCTAGTAACTATTAGTTACACGCTGGGCAGAGTACATGCTGACGAAGATCACGATGGTAGTGTAAGTATGGACCATGTTATACGTGGTGATGATCTTAAAAAGTTTAAAGATATTCTTGATAGATATATTGAATGTCAGATTGAACAAGCACACGGTATTGCAGACCATGGATTGTTGAGAAGCAACATATTTCATAACGGTCCACGAAGTGTACTAGGTTATGGTGAAACATTCCAAAAACAGATACTTCCTAACATAAGTACAGTGTGTGGTGCAGATGATGATCAAGTATTGAGCGTTGATGTAGCAGGTAACGTTAGAACTTGTCCACATGTTGATGATAGTTTTATTAGTGGTACACTTAATAAACTTGAAGATGTAGTAATTAAAAAAGTAGATTACAGTCGTTATGATAAACACTGTAAAGTTTGTCCTGTTTATAGATTATGCAAATCTAACTGTCCAATCAATGTACCGGACTTTGTGTTCCTTACTAATTGTGCATTAGAGAAAGTATGGAATAAAGCAATACAACGTGGAGCCTTTAAGGCAATTTTCGGCAGTGATGCAGAATTAGTAGAAAGTGGATTAAATGAAACTACCATTACAAAATATAGAAGTTAAACAACTAGAATTAACAACACATCCGTTACTCAGTACCAATGTGATTCAAACACAGCAGGACCTACGGATCTTTATGGAACACCATGTGTTTCCAGTATGGGACTTTATGAGCCTTGCTAAAGCATTGCAACATCGTATCTGTCCAAGTGGTGATGTATGGTTACCTACAAAACACACAAGAGATGAAAGTGCTAGACTTATTAACGAAATCATCTGGGGCGAAGAGTCTGACAAAGATTTAGGTGGCGGAAGCATATCGCATTTTGATTTGTACTTACAGGCAATGGCCGAAGTAGGTGCAAACACTAAACCTATTTTAAGATTCATTGACAATGTAGATCAACATGGCATTGACCATGCAATAGAAAATACAAAAGGCATACCTGATTGTACTAGAGATTTTATGCGTACAACATTTGACTTTATTGCTACAGGAAAGAAACATGTAATTGCAAGTGCTTTTACATATGGGAGAGAAGCAGTTATACCAGGAATGTTCCGAGGTATATTACAGCAACTCAATATTAATTCATACGAGGCAAAGAAGTTTCATTACTATCTACAAAGACATATTGAACTAGATGGTGACGAACACGGACCTATGGCTACTAAACTTGTAGAAAACTTATGTGGTGAAGATCCATTAGCATATGTTGAAGCAGAAACAGTAGCAATAGATGCAATGAATGCTCGTATTAAATTTTGGGACGCATTGGAGATAAAACTTTTTGAGTAAAGACGACATAATAGAATTAGATGGTACATGTTTAGATACATTACCAAACCAAATGTACAAAGTACAACTAGATAACGGTCATACAATCATAGCCTATACGGCAGGTAGAATGAAAAAGAATAAGATTAGAGTGCTCGCGGGCGACAAAGTTAAAGTAGAAGTATCGCCTTATGATCTTACCAAAGGTAGAGTAACCTTTAGATACAAATAATTAACCGTTAATTTTAATTGGATTAGTTGCTTCAAGAGGTGAGTTTGTTTTTAACCATCTAACAAGATCTAGTCTTACAGTGTGTAGGTTTTCTTTTAGCAAGTTATGCTCGTTGCCAAATACAGGACCACTGTCTACGAGGTTTTCTACAGACTGATCAATAGCATCAACAGCACCAATGAATATATTATACATTTCTACTGCCTGCTCTTTTTGACTTGCTTGTTCAATTGCTTCAATACGTTGCAGATAATCTTTACAATCATCATTAAAACGTGGTAATTCTTTAATTTTTATTGCCATGTTTACTCCTTACTATTATTTATAAATAGTATTATAACAAGGAGTAACAAATGGCAACAATTAGATGTAAAGGACTTACAGGTGTAGAGTTTGATCTTACTGTTACTATGGGCACGACTACAATGAACGGACTTACAGCACTTGCACAGGCTGTTGAAGGACAGGAGATTGTTACTGCAATGTATGCAGAAATACACGCTGTTAAAGATACTACTATAAATCAAACAAATGATGGTGCCAGCACACTTACAGCCGCAGGTTTAGTTGACGGTGATAGAGTTTATTGTATTCCTAGATACTCAGGAGTAACTGGGTTCAAAAGACAACGACAAGAAGAAAAACTAAGAATTGCTGTTAGCAAACGTAAAGGACTAGCGGCCGCAGATACTAATGCAACATATTACAGAGCATTGAATACAAAAACCAAAAACGACTTGCCTACACTTTACACAGCAAGTAACAACGATTCAGGCACGTTAGTTAATAATGCTAACACAGGTGGACTTGTAACAGGTCGACCCTGGACATAATAGTTCCTACCCAATAAATACACACATAATAACAGAGGAGCGAGAGTATGAATACCAACGAGTATGACGTAAAAGTCATTAAAATAGTTGATGGTGATACAGTAGATGTAGACATTGACTTAGGGTTTGGAGTAACCCTAACAGACGAACGTGTACGCATTATGGGCATTGATACGCCTGAGTCACGCACAAGAGATAAAGTAGAAGACTTGTTTGGCGAAGCCGCTAAAGCAAGACTCAAAGAACTTATGAAGGACGGTGGTAAACTCATTACTACTGAAGATCGTAAAGGCGAAGATATGAAAGGCAAGTTCGGACGTATCCTAGGAGACTTCAAAGTAGAGCGTTGGGAAAATCAACCAGCAGAACTAGTAACAGATATTCTTATTGAAGAAGGACATGCAGTTGCGTACTTTGGCGGAAGTAAAGAAGAAATTGCTATGAAACATCTAGCAAACAGGGAAAAACTATTACGTGAAGAAATCATTAGTCGTGAAGATTATGATAAAGCAGTAGCGTTAATGGAAGGCAAGTAGTCACAAAAAACCCCGGCACTATTTCTAATGTCGGGGTTTCTTTTCATAACTTATAGAGCGTTGACAGGTATACCGTGAATCTCTGCCCTCAGTTTCGTTATTACTTGTTTGGCTTACCGTTTACAAAATCGTAAAATCTTTCAGCCGCTTCTAGTATATGGTCTGTTGTTGGAATCTGAGGCATGCCAACTTTGCTGACAATCTCTCCTGATTCTGGATCACGCTTAGATGTAATCTCCCAACCCATCCACTTATTTGAATATTCAAACTCTGTGAATGATTTAGCCATTTCTAGAACCTGCGTTCTAATTTCGTATCCGTTTTTGTTTGTTGTGATTTTCGGCATTGCGGTCTTAAACATTTCAGCAACTTCCTGTGTTTGTTTAAAGATGGCTTCGCCGTATTTTGTATCTACTGACATAATATTTCTCCTTGTGTGTATGTGTGTAGTGTTACTAATTGTAACATTAATATTTAGTATTGTCAATGGGTAATACTACAGTATTTTGATTTCTATAGCAGTTGTATCTGCCTTAGACCATATATGCTAGTTTAAGTTATAGTTTTGCCTACCTAAATAAACATGCTGACGATAATGATCAGCATTAAAGAAAAGGAGGTTCATATGGACATTCTCAATAAAGTAAAGACTTGGGCAGGTGCCTTAACAGAAGCAGGTATTAGTTTGCTATCTTTAGGTATCGTACTTGAAGTCTTGTTCAACGGACAGAACATTCCGTTCTGGCCAAACATCAACATAATTGCTAACATTCAAAACATTGTTGCAGGTTTCTCTGCACAAGGGTTAGTTGGTCTTGTTGCTGTCTGGGTTTTATATTCAATCTACAATCGTAAATAATATATACTCAACTTAAGAAGTTGTAGGGGAGTCATCTTGGCGGACGATTTCCCTACATTTTTTTATCTTCCTGAAAGCCAATCCGCTTCGTCATCTGTATAAGGCCACATATCAGTGTGTCTTGTACATTTTCTTTTTGAATTCAGATATCTCGTTTGCTTTTTCAAACATACCTAGATGTCTAAGTTCTCTAATACTCATACAATAACTTCTGTATTCCATTGCTTTTAAAAATCTTTTAAGCATGTGCCTTGCCCTTCCAAGTTGCAACAGTCTTACCACGCATGTAATGGTCGCCTGCTTCGTATTTTTCTTTTTCTTCTTCAACACGTACTGCATCATATGCGATTTGTGCAATATCTCCTCTACAGATACCGATGTCTTTTAGTTCGTGGTCAGTAAGTTGACTTAACTCTTTATAAGTTTTAGATGCTCTTTGGTGTGCTTCGGATAATCCAAACATTTTTTTAAGATGTAAAAACATTATTTTCTGTACTCCAATGGTAAAGACATTAATGCTTTGGCTTCTTTGTGATATCCTTGACGTGATAGTTCACTTGCCGCCCTTGCTCTTCCTGCTGTTTCACCTAACGCAATTATACCTACAAAAAATACAGCGCCTACGTTTCTTATTGCCTTACAGATTTTACATGTGTAAGTCCATGTTGTGTTTGTCATTGTTGCCACAGTCATTATACCCATCCTTTTAAGTTTTTATTTGTTACTACGTTCATTCTTCTATCATTAAATGTTCCTAGTGAAATAGATGTAATGTCTGATCTCCCAATTCCCAAGTCTTTTAGTTCATGATCTGATAATTGTTGCAGTGACTTAAAAGTAATTCTAGCCATTGCTTTATCTTTTCTTTTTTGATTTATTTCTCTAACTAAATCCATCAAGCCGGCAATAGCGTCTTGAATCAAATTTGATACTGTCATTATTGCTTGTGTCATTAGTATTTTACTCCCATTCTTGGGCCAGCACCTTTATGTGCTAACATGTATGAATAGGCGTACTGCCAGTCTTTTCCGTACTCTGTTTTTGCGTATGTGAGCATCTCTTTTTCGAACTTCCGAGTCGGAAGTGGGTTTCCAAGTAAACTCACAAGGCCAGTTATGTAGTGATACATATTCTTCTCCTAGTTAAGTTATGGATGCTTGAGGAAAGCAATACCCCGGAACTTCCCCGGCGGTGCAACTACCTTTGGTAGCCGTCGTTCGCTTTTTTAGGACGTCTGCGCCGTCCCATTGTCTATCCAATGTGTCTGTGTGTTGAATAGTACAGCACTACTGCCCTATTCTCTTTTATTTATATTATACTACTATAATAACACAGAAAAGTCAAGCGATCTTTGGTAAAGGCTGTCATGCTGTACATGCATGAGTATCAGAGTATATAAATAAATGTAATACAACTACAAGAGAACAACATGGCATATTCAGAGAAGGTGTTGGACCATTACGAAAACCCTCGTAATGTTGGTAAGATGGACATGAACGACCCCTCAGTAGGAACTGGAATGGTTGGAGCACCAGCATGTGGTGACGTCATGAAATTACAAATAAAAATTGAAGAAGGCGTTATTGTTGATGCTAAATTTAAGACATATGGATGTGGAAGTGCTATCGCAAGTAGCAGTCTGCTAACAGAATGGGTAAAAGGCATGACCCTTGATAAAGCAGGTGAAATTAAAAACATGGATCTTGCAGAAGAACTTGCTCTACCTCCGGTTAAGATTCACTGTTCAGTATTAGCAGAAGATGCAATCAAATCAGCAATAGCAGATTATAGATCAAAGTGATAACAATTACTGAGGTTGGTGCAAACCGTGTAACTGACTCCTTAGTAACTCGTGGCAAAGGTCTAGGACTTAGAGTTAAGGTAAGAACTACTGGTTGCTCGGGGTATGCATATGTGTTAGAGTTTGTTGACGAACTCAATGATGACGATACTGTGTTTGACTCTAACGGTATAAAGATTATTGTTGATAAAAAGTCACTAGTAATGATAGACGGAACTCATCTAGATTATGTTAAACAAGGACTCAACGAAGGGTTCCAATTCAAAAATCCCTGGGAAGACGCTACCTGTGGTTGTGGTGAATCATTCACTCTGAAGAAGTAAGTTAATCTTCTATCTTGACATTGTTTTAAAACTGTGTTATAAATAATTATGTTTTATAGTCATTCGGATTATAAAATGTAGAAAGTTGGGCAACGTTGAGCCCAATCTCTTTAACAGTGAGCGATGTGGTAAAAGCATCAAGCAGATAGGAGAAACAAGAATGGACGCACTCACCCTATGGATGGCAATAGGCTTCGCCTTTGCCGCTTATTCCGTAATAGCAAACGATTCAGTACAGACTCTCGGTACATGGATAGCAAGTAACAATGAGAGATTCAATTGGAAAATTATGTGGGGGTGTGCAAGTGCAGTTCTCCTATATACGTTGTGGTATGGTTGGTACATGAATGGTGGAGACATCAGTTATGGACGACTAAACAAAATACCTTTCCAAGAGATACAATGGTACCATGCGGCGGCACCAGGACTATTATTAATACTTACAAGAATAGGAGTACCAGTTAGTACTTCTTTTTTAGTATTAAGTGCCTTTGCAAGTACATTTGTATTAGAAAAAATGCTTATGAAAAGTATGATGGGCTATGCAGTAGCGGCAGTTGCGGCATATGTAATTTGGATAGGAGTTACTAAACTACTAAACGAAGCAAGGCCTGTCAAAGAACAACATAAGAAAGCATGGCGTGTAGCACAATGGGTAACAACAGGCTTCCTGTGGTTTACTTGGCTAAGTCATGACATGGCAAACATTGCTGTGTTCCTACCTAGAGAGATACCATGGGATCTAATGATCCTAATTAGTGTTGTGTTTGTAGGCGGACTTGCTTATATGTTCCGTGAAGGTGGCGGTAAGATACAAAAAATTGTGTTAGAGAAACATAACACAAGATATGTTCGTAGTGCTACTATCATTGATGCAGTGTACTGGTTGATATTGTTTTTCTTTAAAGAACTAAACGATATACCTATGTCAACAACATGGGTGTTTGTAGGACTACTATGTGGACGTGAACTTGCTATGGCAACAGTCACAGGCAAGGAAAAGTTCAAGACAGTATTTCCTATGGTAACCAGAGACTTCTTCAAAATGATGATAGGTTTGGGTGCATCAGTAGGTGTAGTGTTAACGATACACTATGTCATTGTACCAAACGGATACTAAACAAATTGGAAAGGTAGTGTACAACGGCACTGCCTTTTTTCTTGACTTTAGATAAGTATGAATATATAATACATTTATAATAACACTTAATACTTTTAACAACCTTACGTAATAGGAAGGACCACGTTTGAAGATGAAGATCATAACAGGAAATGCTAATCCAGAATTAGCACAAAAGATTGCAGAACATTGTTTTGCTACACTAGTACCTGCGAAGGTAACAATGTTTGCAGACGGAGAAAGTAGTGTAGAGTTTTTAGATAATATACGTGGCGAGGATGTGTTTATTATACAAAGTACATGCACACCTGTTAATGATAGTTTAATGGAACTATTAATAATGATTGATGCCGCAAGACGCTCAAGTGCAAGTAGAATTACCGCAGTCATTCCTTACTTTGGTTACGCTAGACAAGATCGTAAGAGTGCTTCACGTACTCCTATTACTGCTAAACTAGTAGCAAATTTATTAACAACATCAGGTGCAGATAGAATCCTTACAATGGATCTACACGCAGGACAGATACAGGGCTTCTTTGATATTCCTGTTGATGACCTAACAAGTCGTGTAGCATTTGCTAAAGATATCAAACGTTCAATTAATTGGAGAGATGATCCTGAAGTACAACAACAAGGTACAGTTTTTGTTTCGCCAGATGCAGGCGGAGTTGTTCGTGCTAGAAAGTTTGCTAATATGTTTGGCGGCGATATTGCTATAGTAGACAAGCGTAGACCAGAAGCAGGCAAGAGCGAAGTCATGAACTTGATCGGCGATGTTAAAGGTAAACACGCCATTCTAGTTGATGATATTATTGACTCAGGTGGTACTCTATGTAATGCGGCCAAAGCAATTATGGACGCAGGTGCATTATCAGTTCGTGCTTATATCACACATGGTGTGTTAAGTAGTGAAGCATGTCAGAAGGTTGAGAAGAGTGTACTTGAAGAACTAGTAGTCACAGACAGTATTCCTAATCGCTGTCCTAAGAATTGCAAAAAGACACGCCAAGTAAGTGTTTCTACACTATTTGGTGAAGCAATACGTAGAGTTACAAACGAAGAATCTGTCAGTAGTCTTTTCGTATAAATAATTTTGAAAGAAAAAAGACCGCCCAACAATAAATGAAAGCGGCTAATAGTTTTACAATGTAAAACTTCTGATTAACAATGAAACGCAAATATAAGAAAACTGTAAACAACAGTCGGATGATTGCTGATATAAAACATCAATTGACAAAGGCTTCTGATCCTATAGATAAAGAAGCCCTTCAACAACGATTACATCATTATCAAATGCAATCTAAAAATACTAAATCTGATTAGTTTCTGAACCATTATTGTATTTTACAAGATGATTCACATATTCAGTCATACTATGATCTGAGAAATTATCAATTTTACCTTTTTTGATTCCGCGCCACATACCACGTAACTTGTCTTTAAACAGTTGCCATCTTGACGGAGTACGAACATTGCCCCAAGTGTTTAAGTAATGTTGTTGTCCGTGATGCTTGTACCCCATTACCCATAATGGAACACTAGTTACTATGTCGTTGTTGTTCTTCCAGCGATGATGTACAACTGATAGACTATCTACATAAGTTGGCCAACCAACTCTAGGGGAACCGAATGTATATAATTCTTTAGGATCAAGATTGTCAAGGTTGTGTTTACAACGGCTTGCCATAATAGTAGCCATTGCCGCTCCTAGCGAATGTCCACAGAACCATAACTCTTTATTTTTGTTCTGTGTTCTTGTAATGTCCTCTCTAACCATAGGCCATAGTTCATCTACTTCTGCTTTGAAGCCTCTGTGTACTCTACTTATTGTTTCTGATTTTACTGGATAAGCCTGTAAGTCTGCTTTAAGATCATTGAACTCTGTTGGTTCAGTACCTCGACAAGCAATAACAATATCATGCTTGTTCATAAAGCGATATGTCTGTGCTCCGTCCAAGTCATAATATTCAATTGTTGTAAATCCTAGTTGTTTTGCTATCTTTGTAGCATTTTTCTTTTCTAAATACGCAATTTGTGCTAATTCGGCAAATAAAAGACTGCGTTGTTTGAAATTTAATGTTACAATAGGTTTAGTTAATTTATTTGTATGTACTATCATAGTGTCGCTCCTAATTTCGTAAATTCGTTCCCTATGGTATTTACCGTGTTACACCACTAAATAGTGTTAAGGAGTTACAACAATGAAACGCAAAACTAGAAGCCTATTAGAAGAACTTAACGATTTCGCTGTAACTAAAAAGACAGAGAATATTGTAGAGTCAAGAGCAAACCATGTAATTGAGAGTGCTATCAACATAGTTGAAATGATACGTACAAACTTTAATGGTGAAATTGCTCAGGATTTAGAGAAGCGATTTTATAACTCAATCAAATCAGGGGATGCAACAAAATTTATGCGAGGCATCAAAAAAATCAAAGCAAGTGATAAAAGTGAATTAGACGATGTTAATTGAAGACATTATAAGGCTACAAGAAGCCGAGGGTAAGAATACACATATGGAACACGTTGAGGAAGAAGCACTCAACCGTGGTAAAGAAGGGGCTGAATATGCAATCAACCAAATGATGTTGTTTGCAGATATGCTCAAAGGCCGTACTAACAAAAAGTTAAGAGTAAGTGTAAAATGGGATGGTGCTCCTGCAATTATATGCGGAGTTGATCCTGAGAGTAAACAGTTCTTTGTAGGAACAAAGGGTGTGTTTAATGCTACTCCTAAACTAGGAACTAGTCATGAAGAGATTGATAGACTATATGGAGAGTCAGGTGCAGTACCAAAGTTACATCTAGCATATGATTATCTTAGCAAACTAGGAATTACAGGAGTACTACAAGGCGACTTTATGTTTGACGATAGTTCAAGACGTGAAGAAGAAATTGACGGCGAAAAGATGTACACTTTCAAACCACAACTTATTACATATGCAGTACCAGTAGACAGTGACATTGGTAAACGCATGGGAAGTGCAAAGTTTGGTATTGTCTTTCATACAAACTACGTAGGCAACACATTAGCAGATTCAACAGCAAACTATGATGTTAATGTTAGTAACTTAAAACGTTCAAGCGATGTTTGGTTTGATGATGCGTTCTTTAAAGACGTTTCAGGTTCAGTACTAATGACAAAAGATGAAACGGCGACAGTGAAAAAAGATTTGGCAGATGCAATGGGGGCTTATAAAGCCGTACCAAATGCAGTATGGGAAGCAATGAAATCAAATGATGATTTTATTAAAAACTTTAAGATTTGGATTAATACAAATATTAGACAAGGCAAACTAGCAGGCGATCCAGGCGAATTTTTAAACGGCTTTATTGATTGGTATAAGCAAAGAATTGAAGGCGAGATTGCGAAACTTAAAAATCAAGACCCAGAGAAACCAGCAGTTAAAAATAGATTACAAAAGATTCAAAACAATATGAATTTTATTAACACAAACAGAAAAGGCTTGTCAGGCATTATTATTTTTATGACTGAGATTACAAACCTTAAGAAAATGTTTATTACTAAACTTAACAACATCGAAAGTATTGCACACTTTTATAAAACAGCAGATGGCTATGAAGCAGGCTCACCTGAAGGCTATGTAGCAATTGACCATACCGGTGGAGCAGTTAAGATTGTTGACAGACTTGAGTTCAGTCGCAGAAACTTTACTACTCCTAAGGACTTTGGTTAATGTCACAGTTTAAATTTTTAGATTTTATCACAGAAGGCAAAATGATTCGCAACTCAGATGGCGTTAGTAGATTAACGTTTACTGACGCCTCTGACCTAGTATTACTATACTTTTTAGCATTGCACGTAATGCGTCATTATCCAAGTAGACGCTTTGCAAAGTTATACAGTGAACAAGTACTTAAATGGCAAAACTGGAATAACTTTAGAAGTAGTGCTAATGACTTACATTGTTTGTTAAACATTATTGATGGTGACGAACGCATTGTAGAAAAACTAAAAGACTCAAGGTCAGCAAAGATGTTGCGTAAGCGTTTTACATTTCCTACACTAACTGCAAAAAGATTGTTAAGAAGTTATACTAATAGCAATCCAAGTTATGCAGATGCAAACGATTTGTTAAAAATAGACAACGGATTATCCAACAGTCGCTACAGTGGATTGCGTAGACGTATTGCAAATTACGGAAAACTAACTCCAACAGAAAAGCGTAAAGCAGTTACTGAATTAGAAATGGCTTTAAAAGCAAGAGGACGTAACTCAGACATAGTTGATTATTATGTGTTGTTTGTTAAAGATTATGACTTAGAAAGTTCACAGGTTAGGGACACTGAGCCAACAGTAAGTGTTAGTGATCCTGTACAAGCAGACACAAAAGATATACAGATGTTAAGACTATTAGGTGTACCTAATAAAGACTTGCCCTTTGCATACAAAGTATTAAGCATGGCAAGTAGAGGCTTAGGTATTCCTCCACGTTTTGCACAAGCATATGCTCCTGTTATGCGTATTGTAAACGACATAATTAAAGCAGGCCCTGGATATGTAAACTTGTTAAAGCAAGTACATAATAGAGCAAAACTAGCAAAACGTTAACTATATAGATATTATTTTCCCAAAGCATAATAAATATTAGCACGGATGTCATGGAGAGTGGCATACGCCATAAGAGCAATTTATTAATCAATAAGGAGATAAAAAATGGCTTCAATCGCAAGAGTAAACCAAGACGGTCGCGACCACGGAGTTCAATATTCAGTAGCACAACTATCTGGATTTGAATTAGATGCAGGTGCATCGTTAGCGGCAAAAGATGGTATTGATGGATTCATCGCACAAGTTGTTGCAGAATTCCAACCATTAATGTACAAATCAACAGGCACAGCAGGAAAGGTCTTTATGATCTGTGACGGCCATGCAGTTGACGCGGCAGGTATGCAAACACGTTACCAAGCAATGGGTACAGTTGACGGAATCGCAACTGGTGCATTAACTATTGTTGCACGTGACTTAGACGCATTCGACGCAACATAATATATAGTTTTATACTATAGAAAAGGGCGGCTTTGGTCGCCCTTTTTTTATGGCCGTATATGATAAATAAAAGTACGGATGCCATGGAGAGTGGCAGACGCCATAAGAGAAACTTTAAAGGAGAAATAAAATGGCTATATTAACAAACAATGCAATCTCAAAAGCAGGTAACGGAATCGGTCCAAGAACTAGAATCATTAACCTTGCAAAAACTAACATGACACAAGCAGAACTAGATGCGGCTTTGTTGTATCTTGCGGCAGGTGATGTTGCTGGTACTAACGATGCACACACTATTGCAGGTGTTTCAGTACTAACTGAAGACGGTGTTTTCACAACTGGTACAACTGATGCAGTACAAGTAGCAATTCAAGGAACAGGCGTAGCAACAATGGCGGCTAACTTTGGAACTGGTACAACTGGTATAACTGCAACTTTAGTTGCTGACATTGCTATCGTTTCATAATTGAGACTATAACAAATATTAAGGGTGTCGTTTTTACGGCACCCTTTTTTTATGACCGGTAAATACTAGTATGAAAATACGCATTAAAACATTGATTGATATTACCCGCACAGACGTAAGACGTAGAGGCCAAGGTGATGAACTCAAACTCAATCAACAGCACAATTTTCAAACTTTACAACAAGTTATTGCCTTGCGTAATTTAATCAATCTCAACGACGATCCATATTTGGAAACACGTAACGTAAATGGCGAGTTTGGAACAAACTACAAAGGTGAACACAAAGTTTGGACATACGAATTTGAAGTTGACCATGCGGACGCTTATTATGATGATAAAAACGACCCCGTAGGACTATTAAAGCAAGATTTAGAACTAGTACCTATAACTGGTAGTTTAACTGAAACTGTACCTAAACCAAAAATGTTTATAGTAAACAACAAAGGTAATTCCAATATTACCGTTGAAGTTGTATAAATACTTTGAAGGCACAACATAGGCGTAGTACAATAACACATTAAGGCTAACGACAACAAGTTTACTTAATAACCCTGAGAAAGGGTGTTACCCGGAGATATTAACTATGGCTCGTGCCACAGACTTAGAGAAAAAGAATTTAGAAGCACACGTTGACTTATGTGAACAACGTTATATCACCCTAGAGAATCGTTTAGGCAAAGTTGAAACAAAAGTTCAACTCATCCATGATGATTTAGGTAAATCACATTCATCCTTAATTAAAGTTATCATTGGTACCTCAGGTACAATCATTACAGGACTGTTGTCTGCAGTCGTCCTTGTAATGATCAACATGTAATAAACTAAATACTAGTATGTTGATACTAGAACTTTTTAACGATCTCACGGAGAAGCAAATTTGGGGACGAAAGGGTAAAGCCCTCGTTCGTAAGTTCCGTTGTACTGGAGGCAAGCGTCATGGACGTATTGTTGCAAAAGCACAACAATGTTTTGCTCCACCAAATATACAAGCCAAGATGCGTATGCGTATTACACGTAAGAAATTAGGTGCAAGAATGATGCGTAAAGCAAAGCGTACAAAAAGAACAAATCCAGCATCAAGAGCATTGAAGACGTTGAACAGATGAGACTAGTAGAATTTGTAACAGAAGCAGGTGGTAAATTTATCTTTGGTAGAGGTGGTAAGCCTGGTGGTTCACACAAAGGCCAAATCTCACGTAAGTTTAGATGTGTAAGCGGTCCACGTAAAGGACGTATTGTTGCAAAGATGTCTACATGTCATGCACCGATTGATGCACAAAAGAAAAAGACAATGACTGTTACTAGATCCAAAGCACCTTCTATGGCGGCAAAGAAATCAATGTTTACTAAAAAAGGTTCTGGAGTAAGTAGAGCAGTATTAAGTAAGAATAGAGCAAAAGCACCTAAGAAAGCAAAAGTACAAAAAAGGAAACGCTGATGCGTATTGACGAGATTGATTCAAAACACAGTAAGTTTAAAGAAGTTATACTCGATCACGAGTTAACTGAAAAACAGTTAGATGAAGTACTTCCTCTTATTGGCGCTATTGCTGGAGCAGGTGCAACAGCCGCAAGAGTTGCAGGTGGTGCAATAGTTCGAGGCGCAACAAGCGTTGCTCGTGGTGCAGGAACATTGGCACGTGCCACAGGTAGAACAATTAAAAAAACAGCACGAAACATGGCACCAGTACCAAAAACAGGACCTGGGTCAGGTACAAACAATAACAGCACTGTTGGTCAAGTAGGCAAAGCAATAGGTAACCTAGGAACTGATCTTGCTTCACAAGAACGTGGTAGTGCTAAAAAACAAAGCAATAATCAACAAAGTTTAAAAACGAACACAGCACAAAAACTTTCACAAAAAGGTAGTGGACAGGGTACTATTGGAACACAGGGTACGCAAGGTACACAACAAACCAAACTAGCAAGAGGGCAAGAATTTAGTATGCCTGTTGCAGATCCAAACAGTCCAAATAAAACAATGAATGCCAGGATGAAAGTAAAGAATGTAACCGGCAGTGAAATTGAACTGCAACCTTCCAAAAGAACAAAAGGCTTGCCTAAAACGGTAAAGTATAATAAAAAAGATCTTGCATTAAAGTAAGTTTTACGTTATAATTTAAGAATATGAAGCCAGAAGTTAAAAAATTAGTGTCTGCTTTTCAGGCAACTGCACAGTCAGTAAAGATTCGTTTGAAACAAAACGGATTTGTATTGCCTGTTTCGCATAATGGTGGGATCAAATTCAAACATTGTTATATAAAGAAAGATAGACACGGCTGGTACAATATACTAAATCTACACAATCCAAAGATATCATACTACAAAGGTATTGCTAATCACAAGATAGCAGTAGCAATGTCAATATATTTAGGCATGGATGTAGAGTTTGATGAACAGGAGCACTTAGATGCAGATCATAAATATTTGCACTATTATAATGAAATACGCTTTTTAAAGCATGGATTAAAGATTGCTGAACAAAACGAAGAAGATTTTAAAATAGATATGTATCATGCTAGATTAGATGAATATATGCCTAGATATGAAAGATATAAGCACACAGTAGGATTGCTTCTAGATGAAGCCGAAACTTTACTGTTTGACACTAAATAATACTATAATAACGTTAGGGGATTACACACGATGAAAACGTCAGATTTTATGAACACAGTTACAGTAGAGTCTTTACAGAAAGATTTACGTAGCAAACATGGTATTACAGTTGATGTGGCCAAATATAGCCAAGCACAACTAGAATCTTATAGTACAAAGATTCAAAATAAATTAAAAGAATTCGAAATTAAACATAAGTTTAATGAATCACTAAAAAGTGATGAATATCAAAAAACATTGCTAATCAGCAAAATTGTAGAAAGTGCAATTAATCAATATCTTGACAATCCCCTTGAGAGTGTTGATGAATACGATCTAGGCGAAGACATGATGAGTGTTGAATCTGATGATGCTGATGTACAACGTGACTTTGCAGAAGCAAATCCAAACGATGATGTTGATGATGATCCGAGTGCAGGTACTGACGTTGACCCTAACATGGATAACAATACAAAACAAGATTCTAAAGTACTTACAGCATTAAGAGTTGTAATGGACGATCCAAGTAAAGCAAACTTGGCTAGAATGGCAATTGAAAAGATCATGCAAGGTAAGCCGTTAAACAAACAACAAATTGATGGCTTTAGAGATGCTATGATGTCAATGATGCAACCTTTCTTAAGTATGCAAGGTGTACAAAGATTAAAAGCAATGAAAAAAGGAATGCCAAGTGCTGAAGCAGTAGGCGAAAGTAAAATTGTTAAAGAAGGTGCTGAAGAACAAGCAGAATTAACAATGGCCGCTAAAGACATGGTAGATAGATTTACAGCATTCTTAGAAGATGTTGCTGAAATGGGTGCAGAAGGAATGTTAGAACTAGCAGACTCAATTAGAGATGAACTAGGACTAGAACAATCAGAAGCATTTGTTGCAACAGTTAAACCTGCATTAGAAGCAACACAAGAAGTATTAACTACATCACGTGAAGCACTTACAGCAGGCGTACAAATTGTTACAGGTGAACAAGCACCGTCAGATACTATTGGTGCTGATCCAGAAGGCGAAGAAGAACTAGATCCTGCAATGGATGTAGATGCAGACGGACCAGTTGATGCAGTTGATCCTATTGATCCATCAGACGAGTTTAGTGCAAGTGATGCCGCAAGTGGTGGAGAAGAAACTGCTGGCAGAGCAAAGCGTGAGTCAGTTGGCGAAGGTGCAGTTAAAAAATCATTAGAAGATGATGCTGAAAGCATGACTAGAAAAGAGTTCATTGCAAAGCATGGTGACGCAGAATTCTTTGACAACTACAATGGTAGTGATGAAAAAAATGATACACCAGAGTCATATACACCTAAGAAAAAGTCAGTAGCAGAATCAACTCGTATAATGAACAAGTTGGCTCGATAAGGAGTCGAACATGAGACTATTTGAATTTTCAGGTAGTGACTTAGAACAAGATTTAGTATTGCTTTTCCGCAATCAAATTCAACGTGCTAATCAAACAAACAATACTGCCGAACTATCCTATCAAGCAATAGGGTCGCTTATGAAATCAAACGGCCATGGCAGTTTTGATTATGGTATCTTCAAAGACTTGTATGATAGATCAGATGAAGTTAAAGCAGTTATAAAAAACTTTGACCAAGACGGTGTTACACTTAACACTCAAATGCAACGTGATGCAGATGGTACAGTTGACGATGTTGATTCTAGTCCAACCAATAACGTAGAAAAAATGGCAAAACGAGCAACAAACCGACGCTCATAACTTGACATTCGTCCCCTTTAGAAGTTATAATTAATACTACAACTACAGGATTTTTTATTAATGGACAAACATACCCCACCAACTTATGTGGAACGTTACAAGTACCACACAGTTAAACAAATAAACTTACAAGGCAAAAGACTTTACGAAGCACCCGATGGTAGTAAAACACCAAGCGTCACAACGATCCTAGGTAAGACGAAGGATATGACGCATTTAATCGCATGGAAAAAGCGAGTGGGCGAACAACAAGCACAGCAAATTGTAACTGAGGCCGCAGGTGTTGGTACAGCGATGCACAACAATTTAGAACGTTTTCTTATTGGCGAAGAACGTAAGCCAGGTAACAACCTAGTACATGTTCAAGCAAACAAAATGGCTACTGTAATTATTGAATCTGCTCTAGTAGACGTAGATGAAGTATGGGGCATTGAACAAGCATTATACTACCCACAGATGTATTCAGGTACTTGTGATGTTGTAGGACAGTACAAAGGAACTCCTTGTATCATGGACTTTAAACAAACTAACAAACCTAAGAAAAAAGAATGGGTAGAGGATTACTATTTGCAGATGGCGGCATATGCTATGGCACACAATGCAGTATACGGCACTGATATACGTGAAGGACATGTGTTTATGTGTAGTAGAGCATTAGAATACCAGCAATTTGATCTAGTAGCAGATGAGTTTGAACACTGGTCTAACGAATGGTTAAAGCGAGTTGAACAATACTATGCCAATCATCACTTCTAATTGGTAAATACAGTTAATAATTAGGAGAACACAGTGGCAGTCGTACAGATTTCAAAGATACAACACAGACGTGGTAAGGAAACTATTACAGGTTTACCACAACTAGCCAGTGCAGAACTGGGCTGGGCAGTAGACACACAAAAATTATATATTGGTAATGGCAGTGTAACCGAGGGTGCCCCTGCTGTCGGCAACACTGAAATCCTAACAGAAAAAACAAACATTTTTCAATTACTTGATCAATATGAATTCCAAGGAAACACAGACGCAACTGTACAAACAGGCGAGTTTTCTAACAATCCAATTAAAAGAAATATACAAACACGTTTAGATGACATTGTAAGTATTAAAAGTTTTGGTGTCATTGGTGATGGTGTTTCAGATGATACAGAAGCATTACAAAGAGCAGTTGATCAAATCTTTTTAAACAGTAGCGACAAGTTTAATGCAAATTCAAGAAGATCATTAAAGTTTGAAGCAGGCTCGTATAAAATTACAAACACAATTCATATTCCACCTTATGCAAATATTATAGGTGACGGACCTGACAAAACTATTATCACAATGCACGTTGATACAAATGAATTATCACAAACTGCAAAACCTGTTTTTCAAACAGTAGGTGGAAATAGTACTCCAGGAAGTTATGTAGAGTTTGCTTCAATGCAAAACACTAGCCGTCCACAAAATATTATGATACAAGGCATGACACTAACAGTTGATGCAACAGTAACAGCAGATGCTCCATTAATTTACTTAGATAATACAACAGAAAGTATTATCGATAATGTTAAATTTGCAGGTACATGGAATGCACTACAAGGATTAGATGTGGCACAGTCTGGTATTGAAGTGAGAGGATTAGGAGCACTTACATCTGAAAACGTTACAATTAGTAACTGTCAGTTTACACAATTAAGTATTGGTATTTACAGCATATACGACACACAAACAATTACAATCAAAGATAGTTTGTTTACATTCGGACATGTTGGTATTGACTTAGGTAGAACAAGTTCAGGATCAGGTTCACAAGCCCAAGGTCCAAGACATTACTTGATTACTAATTGTAAATTTGATAAGATTGATGACTTTGGTATTGCAGTACATGCACCAAACAACACAACTCCATATGGACACACATCATCTTCAAATATGTTTATTGATGTTGCTAACAACGGCAACGGACAAAACTCACCACAAACAAGTGTAATTAAATTTGACAGTGAACTATGTGCAAGTGTTGGAGACTTTTTTGAAAGAGATGCATTTGTAAATCAAACTTCATTAAGTGCAGTTCCATTTAAACCAACAGTTGATGGATTGCATTATACTAAATCACGTTTGAAAACTGAAACACTATCAGAAGTAGATGCACCTACACAAATTATTAAATTACCGTTTACTAAAGATAAGATGGCATACATTGATTATCTTGTTGTAAAAGACGGAACATCTAGTGATACAACTAGACAAGGTAAGTTAACACTTACAATTAGAAATGACAGTAGTATAAACATAACAGACAACTACAGTCACACAGGCACAAGCGATGGTGCCATCGAATGGACAGCAGTACTTGATGACATGGACAGTACATCAGGTAGTGAAACTTTATTAGTTAAGTATAGAAACCCAATCGGTAATGGTATAGGAACCCTAAGTTATACTATCAGTTACTTTGCATAGATGTTCTTAGATACAAATACTGACAAGCGAATAACACAGTGGCGAATTTTTAGAAACACACTCGAAGAGTGTACTAACCCTTACAAGGCATCTTTAGAGTTCTGGAAGACTGCCCCGGTTACAGACAAATACCTTAACCCTTACAATTCTCAACAGTGGCCAACGCCATGGGAGTTAATTAAGGAAAACCGGTATTGTCCCGTCGGTATACCCCTTATGATAGGACATACCCTGAAGTTAACTACAAGGTTTAAAAAAACATCTGTTTTGATAAAAATATATATAGACCATACGACAAAAAGACAGTATAATTTAGTTAAAGTTTTAAACAATATTATTGACTATGACAATGATAGTGTCTGTGTAAGTAGTGAGTTGCCAGACAGTATGGTTTGCCAGGAAACAATTGAATTGTAGTTTTTGTAGTAAATACTGGACTGCACACACATAAAAGAACGTAAGGAAAAGAGGACATAATGAACGCATCTAAAGAAGTTTTTATAACCAAAAGAGACGGTACTAAAGTAACGTTAAACTTAGATAAAATTCATTTTGTTGTAGAAGAAGCATGTGAAGGACTCACAGGTGTATCGGCATCACAAATTGAAATGAATGCGGATTTACAATTTTACGACGGAATGACAACTGACGAAATCCAAAACATTTTAATTCGAAGTGCAAATGATTTAATATCACTTGAAGCACCTAACTATCAATACGCCGCGGCAAGATTGTTATTATACGGACTTCACAAACAAGTTTACGGAACTTATGAACACATGACTCTTTCTCAAGTTATAGATGCTAACATTGAGCGAGGCGTTTACGACTCTAATATACGTGTCAAATATACTGAAACAGAACTTAAAAAACTAAACACATTTATTAAACACGATCGTAATGAAGAATTTACATATGCAGGTCTAAGACAAGTAGTAGACAAATACCTTTGTCAAGATAGAAGTAGTGGAGCAATTTATGAAACTCCGCAATTTATGTACATGATGATCGCGGCAACGTTGTTTGCTGAATACCCACAGGAGACACGTTTAAATTACGTGAAAAGATATTATGACGCGACCTCACTATTTAAAGTCAACATTCCAACCCCAGTCATGGCTGGAGTTCGTACTCCAATTCGTCAGTTTGCTAGTTGTGTTCTTGTTGATGTGGATGATACTTTGCCTAGTATTTTTAGTAGCAACAGTGCTATCGGTTATTACATTGCTCAGAGAGCAGGTATTGGTATTAATGCAGGTCGTATCAGAGCGATTAACTCGAAAATAAGAGGCGGTGAAGTAGCACACACAGGTGTTGTTCCGTTCTTAAAAGTTTATGAAGCAACTGTAAGAAGTTGTACACAGAATGGTGTACGTGGTGGTAGTGCAACTACACACTTTCCACTCTGGCATTATGAAATTGAAGACATTCTTGTACTAAAAAATAACAAAGGTACAGATGACAACAGAGTACGTAAGTTAGATTATTCTATTCAACTTAACAAATTAATGTATGAAAGGTTATTGTCCGGTGGAGACATAACTCTATTCTCGCCACACGAAGTGCCAGGATTGTATGAAGCATTTTATTCAGGTGACAATGAAAAGTTTAAAGAATTGTACGAAATGTATGAACGTAAAACATCTATTCGTAAAAAGAAAATGGATGCACATGAATTGTTTTCATCAGTGTTAAAAGAACGTGCAGAAACAGGGCGTATCTATATTATGAATGTAGATCACTGTAATACACATAGTTCATTTAAAGATCCTATTTACATGAGTAACTTATGTCAAGAGATTACATTGCCTACTAAACCTATTCAGCATATTGATGATCCTGAAGGCGAAATTGCATTATGTATTTTGAGTGCAATTAATATAGGTGCATTAACATTAAACAAAGAAAACGCAGAACTTGAAGAACTGTGTGAGTTGTCCGTTCGAGCATTAGAGGAAATTATTGAGTATCAAGGATATCCTGTAAAAGCCGCTGAGATCAGCACAAAGGCTCGACGCTCATTAGGTATTGGTTATATCGGCCTAGCACATTACCTAGCAAAGCACAAAGTCAAGTATGCCGATAAAGAAGCATGGAAACTTGTACACGACCTAACTGAAAGTTTCCAGTATTACCTATTAAAAGCAAGTAATAAATTAGCAGAAGAACGTGGTGCTTGTGAATATTTCCACCGCACTAAATACTCAGACGGCATTATGCCTATCGACACGTACAAAGAAGACGTCAATGAAATTGTCGGGAAGAAACTTAATCATGATTGGACTACTTTACGTAAGAACATCAAACAACACGGGTTACGGCACAGCACTTTGTCCGCACAGATGCCTTCGGAAAGCAGTTCCGTTGTGTCGAACGCAACAAATGGAATTGAGCCACCTAGAGGATACTTGTCCGTTAAGAAAAGCAAAAAAGGGCCTCTTAAGCAGATTGTACCACAGTATAGTCAACTAAAGAACTTTTATACCCTACTATGGGACATGAAAGGTAACGAAGGTTACATAAATATCGTCGCTGTAATGCAAAAGTTTTTCGACCAAGCCATTAGTGGTAACTGGTCATACAATCCGTTACAGTATGAGAACAACGAAGTACCTATGAGTATTATGATGAAAGACATGTTGACAACTTATAAGTTAGGTTGGAAAACAAGTTACTATCAAAACACTTATGACTTTAAAGGTGCTGATGATGATGCTGACCAATTGGAACAACAAGCGGTTGACAATAAAACAAATGGTGCTATAATTAATGGTACAAACGGTCATACAGATGGCCAGAACGGTAATACGCAGACAGTTGATCAAGATGATGAAATGTGTGATGCGTGTGCCATTTAAGGATTCACGACGATGAAAGCGAAGGGTAATACTAGGATGACAAAGACAGTTTTTAACCGAGACAAGGTTGATTTTACAAAAGAATATATGTTCTTCGGAGCAGATCAAAATGTACAAAGGTACGATATATTCAAGTATCCAGAGTATGACAAACTTAATCAAACTATGTTAGGTTATTTTTGGAGACCAGAGGAAGTTTCCTTACAGAAAGATAGAGGTGACTATCAGCAACTTCGTGATGAACAAAAGCATATCTTTACAAGTAATCTTAAATACCAAACACTACTTGATAGTGTACAAGGACGTGGACCATGTCTAAGTTTTTTACCTTACTGTTCAAATCCAGAACTAGAAGGTTGTATTATTGCTTGGGACTTTTTTGAAACACTCCACTCACGTTCATATACACATATTGTAAAAAATGTATATGCTAATCCGGGTGAAGTATTTGATACTATCCTTGATGATGAAAAGATTCTTGAACGTGCTGAAAGTGTTACAAAATACTATGACGAATTTAATGACATTGCAAACAATTACTTTAATAAAGATAAAGGTAATATCTATGATGTTAAGAAAGCATTATACAAAGCAATGATGACTGTAAACATTTTAGAAGGTTTACGTTTTTATGTTTCATTTGCATGTACGTTTGCATTTGGTGAATTAAAAATGATGGAAGGTAGTGCTAAGATTATTAGTCTTATTGCAAGAGATGAAGCAACACACCTTAACCTAAGTACACACATTCTCAAACATTGGGCCAAAGGTGACGATGATCCAGACATGGCTAAAATCGCAGAAGAACTTAAAGATGAAGTTTATGACCTATGGCGTGAATGTGTTGCAGAAGAAAAGAATTGGGCGGACTACTTATTCAAAGACGGAAGTATGATTGGACTTAATGCTAATCTTCTTCATGCTTATGTTGAGTTTATTGCTAACAAGAGATTGAAAGCACTTGGACTTGATATGTTATATGATCGTCCACTAAACACTAATCCGCTACCGTGGACACAACATTGGTTATCAAGTGCAGGACTACAAGTTGCCCCACAAGAAACAGAAGTTGAAAGTTATATTGTTGGCGGTGTTAAACAAGACATTAACAAAGAAACATTTAAGGACTTCAAACTATGATCGAAATATTCGGAAAGCCGAGTTGCCCGTATTGTGTTAAAGCAGTAAATCTGTGCAAGACAAGACAACTCGAACATACATATAAATCTTTAGGAACTGACTACACTAGAGAAGAATTAATGGAGTGGTTCCCAACTGCAAGAACTGTACCACAAATCAAAATCTATGGAAAAACTATTGGGGGTTACGATCAACTTTTAAAGTACATTGATGACACAGGGTATAACGGAACAGGACACACAATATAATGTTAATAGAAGCACCATATAGAGTTGGAGATACAGTTACTTTTAAACTTAACTCCGGCGAAGAAATTGTAGGTAAACTTACAGAAGAAAATGATCAGGGTTTTAAGATTAAAACTCCTCTTACACTTGTAATGAATGGACAAGGGTTAGGGTTACAACAGTTCTTATTTACAGGTGATCCTGACAAAGGTTATTTGTTTAAAAAAGAAAGCATAATGGTTATTACTAAAACTATTAAGCAGTTTGCAGAACTATATCAACAACAAACATCGAGCATAGTAACTGCACCACCAAATCTCAAAGTAAAATAAAATAAATACTAGCATGCCAAACGTATGCAGAAAAAATGATCCACTCACAACAGGCCATATTTGTGCCGCGACCACTATACTAGACACTCCTGCACAAGGAACAGTATATGCTAACGGTATATTAGTTGCCAGAGAAACAGATCCTACAGTGGCACACCCATTTCCACCTTCGCCACCTTGTGCACCACATGTTGCTGTAGTAAACAAAGGTTCATTAAATGTTTTTGTTGTTGGATTGCCTGTTGCTAGAGTTACAGATAGTACTGATGCCGGAGCAATGACTGCCGGCTCACCTAACGTATATGCTAACGGTGTTTAGGCTCTACCCCAAGCAATAGGAATATCTTTATCATCAACTACTAAATCTCTAGTATCTTTATACTGAGCAACCATTATACCTTTACCTTTACCTTTACCAATATATTTGCAAGGTATAATTTCTCTTTCTTTATGATATCTTTTTGAGTGGGCAGTAATAATTCCACGTGCTTTTACTCCAGCCATTATTTTCCTTGTCCTCTATAAAACTTGTGACTACGTTTTTTAGATTTATTCATTGATGAAAACTTGCAACGTGCTTTGGTACTTGCTTGACTTGTTTTTTTAGGTTGCGAAATATGTCCTTCGTGTGACTTATGTATTTTCATATTATCTTCCTGCTAGTTTTTTGGCTTTAAGAGCCTCTTTAACTTTCTGTTGAATTATTGCTTGTCTAATTTTTCTACCTAAAGGTAATGTTTGGATCTTTTCGTATGTTCCACCTTTTTTGGCTGTCCATTCTACTCTGACTGATTTGCTTTTTGTGCTACCTTGGAAAGATCGTACTGCTTTCCTGTAACTCATTTCTTCTTTAGTTTCTACGTTTTCTCCATCGTAGAAAGTATATGTTCTCATTTTGGCCATTATTCTATCTCCGTTCTTACAATATGTTTTCGTAAGGCTCTAACTAGTTCTTCAATTTTATCTACTACAGATATCATATCTTTATCTGTAATATATTTTTGTTTTTCTCTTAACTTGTCATAATCCTTAAGAGGTATAGTTACTGTACTTTGTTCATTTTCAAATGTTTTATCAACTGATCTATCATCTGTCATAACTCTCCATTGTTAATATTGAGTATTTTCTTGAGCATTAGTTATTACGTAATAGACATAATCCATTAAATTCTGATACTTCTTAGGTGTTAATAAATAACAGTATGAACGATCGTACTAAAGAAGAAATATTAGAAAATATAGGTCATGTTATTGATATATATGTACAGCCAGCGGTTGAACAACATGGTGGTTACATAAAGTTGGAAGACTTTGATATGGAGTCGGGTAGTGTGTCAGTACTACTACAAGGTAGTTGTAGCGGATGTGCTAGTAGTGCTGTTACATTAAAAATGGGTGTAGAAAATATGCTCGTACACTATGTAGACGAAGTAAATTCCGTTAACGGTATGGACGATCCTAACTTTAACAATCCTTACTATTAATCAATATCTTACAACATAGTTGACAAGTGAGAAGTTTTGTAGTATAATAGTTGCTTACTACTTAACTAAGGCACATACTATGAATATTTTACATAACTTTTTAATTCCAGAAGCCGCACACCGTGAGAAGTTTTGGGCCAATCAGCCTATAGACGATCCGAATACTATAAACGGATTTAATGGTACATTTGCATTTAGCAAACACAGTCGAATTCCACAAGGGATTGTTGAGTTCTTGTTAGAACACTTTCATAAGCAATGTTCTAGTTCTAAAACTGCAAATAGTAAGAAGAATCATATCGAAGCAATCGAACTTGATGAAATAAACGAACTAATGAATAGGATCTGGGATGGTCCAGGTAGCATGAACAAACTAGCAACACTAACAAACGAGATGCGTATTGCACGTTTATGGAACAATGAGGACGAAGAATAAGTATGAGGTCAAATAATTGAAAACACCAACTTACATGGATTACTCATCCACAACACCAGTAGAC
>TARA_R110001632_G_scaffold66891_4_pt1 | contig 45916 bp, 48 predicted proteins | sample TARA_R110001632 | Tara Oceans TARA_R110001632 (sample SAMEA4398266) | marine metagenome | biome: Polar Biome; feature: [SRF] surface water layer (ENVO:00010504); material: water (ENVO:00002006), including particulate matter (ENVO:01000060) such as... | depth 5 m
CAAAGAAAGCCTATCACTATGATAGGCTTTTTTTATCGGCTGTATCTAAATTATTGTTTGTTAGCTTTCAATCTTCTTAAGCCAGCTAAGATTACTAAAATACCTACAATAGCTTTAAAAACTAGATAATAATATTTGTTTTCGGTATTAAAACTTAAGAAAATATGGTAAACTTCTTCAGTTTGTATAAACTTAGTAATTCCATCAATAAGCCAAACAATCCCTACGACTAAGTAGATATAAGGTATAATTTTATTCATAATTTTTTATTTTACAGGAATTTTGATTTCGTATAACTTTCGACTTTTATTATTCAGTTTATTTTCTCGCAACCAAGCATTGTGTAACTTTAGTTCTTTATAATTTACATTGAATTGTTTTGCAAAAGATGCAATGTTTGTGATTACAGTATCAACTTTTACTGTTCTTGTTTTTGGTAAAGTATATAAATCTTCATCATCAAACTCAAAACCATATTTTTTAGGGTTTGATAAGACTTCTTTTAAAGCAACAATTCTAAATACATAACGAGATGTTTCAGAATTTAATAATAAATCGTAGTAATCATCGACTTGTTGTTTCTTTAAATTTCTAGAAATTCTTGCATTTCCTGCATTGTAAGCCGCAGCTGCCAATGTCCAAGTTCCAAAACGTTCTTTAGATTTTTTTAAATAATCTGCAGCAACTTTGGTTGCTTTTTCTAAATTATAACGTTCATCTACATTTCTGTTTACTTCTAAACCATATTCTCTACCAGAAGATTTTAAGAAATGCCAAAATCCAGCGGCTCCAGCTGAGGATGAATTATTTTCTAATCCACTTTCGGCAACAGCCAAGTATTTAAAGTCGTCTGGAAGTCCGTATTTCTTCAACATTGGTTCTATAATCGGAAAATATTTATGTGCTCGCTTAATCAATAACAAACCGTTTGATTGCCAATAGGTATTTACTAACAATTCTCGATCCATTCGTTCTTTGATGTCAAAACGTTCTGTTGGTACTTTCTCTCCTGCAAAGGTTAATCCATCAGGAATTTTTAAAGCTCTAATATTATAAGTTTCAGCAGTATTTTTAGATGCTACATTTGAAACGTAAACCGCGTTAAAAAAAGTAATTGAAAGTATGGTAATTGATAAAACGGATAAAAAACGAACTATTTTCTGCATTGTCATCTCTTTTAATTAGTAAACCTTAAAATTAAGGAATTAGAAAGCAAACATCAAGTTAAACTCTTGCTAATTATTTTAGAAATTACTTTTGCTTTTAATAAAATCATTACGTGATTTCCTGTATCAACTTGAATGAAATTTTTAATGTGTTTTGAAGGAAAAACATGATCGTCATTGCCATGAATATGAAGTATATTTTCTGGCGGATTTTCTTGTTTCCAATGCAGTACTTGATGAATAGACCATCTCATATAATCTGCATTTCTTACCGATAAATACATTTCATACAATTCTGCACGTTTTTTTAGAAAATCGCCTAAGAAATATTTGGTATAATCTTCTAGGTGTTCAACAATCTTTGCAGGAAACAACTTATATGCTTTGGTAATTTGAATTAGTTTTAATCGATATGGAAACTCGTGATGACTTTTAATACTAGAAACTAAAATTATTTTTTGAACCTCAATAATTTTAGCGATTTCTTGTACTAAGATTCCTCCGAAAGATACTCCTAATAACACAGGGTTTTTATGAATGATTTCTTCACACATTCTTTTTGCATAATCTTCTAATGATTCATCAAGAGAAAGCGGTATTTTCCATTCAAGGAAATGAAGTTCAAATGTGTCTTTTGGTAATGAAATATGTTCAAATATTTTTGGGCTTGCACCTAAACCAGGCATACAATATATTTGAACTTTCTCCATTATTCTAGATATTTTTTATCATATAAAATATCTTCAACAAAGACATAAATATCGGTAAGTCTTTTTGGAGCATCTTTCCATAATCTTACAGTAACGTTTTTACCTAAATATGTAATTTTTGTTTCTGAATAATCCTTTGTACCACTAGTTGTATAGCGACTTTTTAACTCAGAAAAATCAGCATCTTTTAGAATTTTAGAAATGGTATTGAATTGTTTTGCTGATAATGTCACTTTATGAATTCCTTCAATGTTGGTAAATTCCTTTCCATTGTAAATTAAAACACTGTCTTTAGTAATGGTAACATCAAAAACAGGACAATCACCAGAACATTTCTTCTTTTGGAGTTTTAGAAGTGTGTTACTTACTTTTTTTTCAACTTTCTTTTCTACAATAACTTCTTTTGGAGTTTCTTTTTCAATAATGACTTCTTTTTTGTTTTCTTTTTTGGATGGTTTCTCACAACTAAAAATTGAAATCAGAAGAAATAAATAGAGTGTTTTTTTCATAGGATTCTTTTATTATCAAGTTAAAACCTGCAATTTTATTTGCAGTTACTTTAGTTTCTATAACTTTTTAAGAGTTTTTTGTCATTTCGACAGAACGAGTTACGAGTGACGAGAAATCTATAAATAATGAGATTCCTCTTCGTGCCTCATTCGGAATGACAAACTAACTTTTTAAAGAATTTCATTCTTTTTCTTAAAACTATGGATTTCAAATCCATAGAGTGGTTTATTTTTTATTTTCAAAAATATTCAGTTTAAAATACTTGTCTAACAACCAAAATGGAACCCAAATTATGAGCCCGAATATATTTATAATTATTTTTAATAGAGGATTTCTATATCTACTAAGAGACCTGAAAATATAATCTATTAAAGTAGTATCGTCATCATAAGCAAAGAAATCTTTAACAGTATTAGGTTTGATACTTCTTATAATATTAATTCTATCTCTAATTAAAACAAATATAGCAGCTAAGGTTCCTATAATAAATAAAACAAGAAATATATTTACAATTTGTTGTAGAGGCATTAAACGTGTACTATTTCTTTTACAAAATCGAAACGAACCATACCATCCTCATCAATCTTTGTTAAAGTAACTTCATGTAATGTATTTATCAATTCTGGGTTCCAAGGAGTTTTTACTTTTACATAGTTTTCTGTAAACCCATGGATGTATCCTTCTTTATTTTCACTTTCAAATAATACAGTTACTGTATTTGCTATTTGAGTTTCATAAAAAGCTCTGCGTTTCTTTACAGACAATCCGCGTAACATTTTACTTCGTTTAGCTCTAACTTTCTTAGGAACGATACCATCCATTAAAACAGCTTCGGTATTTGGTCTTTCAGAATAGGTAAAGACATGTAAATATGAAATATCTAAATCGTTTAAATAATTATACGTTTCTAAGAAATGTTCTTCAGTTTCTCCTGGAAAACCAACAATAACATCAACACCAATACAAGCGTTTGGCATTACTTTTTTGATTTTAGCAACACGATTTGTATAAGTTTCTTTCAGATAACGACGCTTCATTTTTTTTAATAAATCATCGCTTCCACTCTGTAGAGGAATATGAAAATGAGGAACAAAGGTCTTAGATTCTGAAACAAACTGAATGGTTTCATCTTTTAATAAATTAGGTTCTATAGAAGAAATTCGTAAACGATGAATTCCATCTACATTTTCTAATTCTTTTACTAGTTCAAGAAATGTATGTTCGTGTTTTTTGTTTCCAAATTCTCCCTTTCCATAATCACCAATGTTTACACCTGTTAATACAATCTCTTTGATGCCTCTTTCAGAAATTTCTTTTGCATTCTGTAAAACATTTTCAACGGTATCACTTCTAGAGATTCCTCTAGCTAACGGAATCGTACAATAAGTGCATTTATAATCACAACCATCTTGCACCTTTAAAAAAGCTCTAGTTCTATCACCAATAGAATAAGATCCTACATAAAAATCTGCATCAGCAATTTCACAAGAATGAACTTCTCCATGATCATTTTTTGTTAAATCATTGATATAACTAGTTACATTAAATTTTTCAGTGGCTCCTAAAACCAAATCAACTCCATCTACAGCGGCTAATTCTTCTGGTTTCAACTGAGCATAACAACCCACAGCAATTAAGAATGCATCTTCATTTTTCTTTAAAGCATTTTTAACGATTGATTTAAATCGTTTGTCAGCATTATCAGTAACAGAACAAGTATTGATTACATAAACATCTGCCTTTTCGTCAAATTCTACACGATCAAATCCTTCACTCACAAAACTTCTAGCAATCGTAGAAGTTTCAGAGAAGTTTAGTTTACATCCTAAAGTGTAAAATGCTACTTTTTTATCTGCATTCATTCTTGTACATTTAAAGGCTTACAAAGTTACGATAATTCTTAAAAGATAGATGAGTAGAGAAATCATTTTTGAAACAGAAAGATTATGGGTTAGAAAGCTAAAAACAAGTGATATAAAGCCATATCACGAGATGCAAAGCAATCCTAAAGTAATGCAATATGTAACTGGTGAAGTACAATCTGAAGAAGATCACATCAAAGAATTGAAGGAGGTTATTGGTTTTTATGATAAAAAAGAAAATGATTTTTGGATTTATGCGATCGAAAGAAAGTCAGATTATGAATTTATAGGAACGCTTGCCTTAATTAAAGATGATGAAAATGATGATGAAATTGGATATCGTTTTTTAGAAAAATATTGGGGATTGGGTTATGGTTATGATTTATGCAAAGGCTCCATAAAATATTGTAAATCTATTGGTATACCAAAATTAATTGGATACGTTATCAATGTTAATGTTGCTTCTGCGAAAATTCTCAAAAAATGTAATTTTCAGTTTGTAAGAAATGGAATAGATAAAGATTCAAAATTACCAGAAACTAAATATGAACTGATTTTATGATCGTTAGTAATCTAAAACCACCTTATTATGCGGTAATTTTCACAACATTAGTAGCTGATGATATGACTGATTATCTAGAAACTGCAGAAAGAATGGAAGAATTGGCAAAACAACAAAAAGGATATTTAGGAATTGAATCTGCAAGAAGTGAAATTGGAATTACAGTATCTTATTGGAAAGAGTTAGATGATATTCTTCAATGGAAAAACAATATAGAACATATCGAAGCTAGAAATAGAGGAAGAGAGCAGTGGTACAAACAATATCAATTGAGAATTTGTAAAGTAGAAAGAGAATATGGGTTTGAGAAATAGACTTTATTATTTGTGTGTTTTGTTATTGGCAATTTCATGTCAAGAGCAAAAATCAACTTTTGATGTTTTGCAAGTCTTCAGGTACAATGAGCATTCTAATATTACTTCTTTAGATCCTGCATTTGCCAAAGATCAGCGAAATATCTGGGTTACCAATCAATTGTATAACGGATTGGTTCAGCTAGATGATAGTTTACTTGTAAAACCGAGTATTGCTAAAAGTTGGTATATTTCTGAAGATGGAAAGACCTATACATTTAAGCTAAGAAATGATGTCTATTTTCACAAACATTCTTTATTTGGAATAGATTCAACAAGAAATGTAATTGCCAAAGACTTCGAATACAGTTTTAATCGCTTATTAGATAAAAATGTGGTTTCTCCAGGAGGTTGGGTTTTGCAAAATGTAGAAAGTTTTCAAGCGGAAAATGATTCTATTTTTCAAATCGAGTTAAAACAAGCTTTTCCACCATTTTTAGGTTTGTTAGCCATGAAATATTGTTCCGTAGTTTCTAAAGAAGCTATTGAGTATTTTGGAAATGAATTTAGAGCAAATCCAATAGGAACAGGCCCGTTTCAATTTAAGTTATGGGTAGAAAACACGAAGTTAGTCTTACGTAAAAACCCTATCTATTTTGAAAAAGATGAAGCAGGAAACTCTTTGCCCTATTTAGAAGCTGTGGCAGTCACTTTTTTACCAGATAAACAAAGTGAGTTCTTGCAATTTATCCAAGGGAATTTAGATTTTATGAAAAGCCTAGATGCTTCTTATAAAGATGATATAATCACGACAGAAGGAAAGCTGCAAGATAAATATGCAAATAGTGTTCTAATGGAAACGGGGCCATATTTGAATACAGAATATTTAGGAATCTATCTAGATAGCGATAATAAAATCATTAATAACAAACTGATAAGAAAAGCGATTAATTATGGTTTTGATCGAGTGAAAATGATTAAATATTTGAGAAATGGAATTGGAACTCCTGCTGTAAACGGATTCATTCCTGCCGGATTGCCTTCTTTTAATCATCAAAAAGGGTATGAGTACAATCCAGAAAAAGCTAAAAGTCTTATCAATCAGTTTGTGAACGAAACCAGTATAGAAAACCCTTCAATTACGATTACAACCAATAGTAATTATTTAGACTTGTGTGAGTTTATTCAGCGTGAATTAGAGAAAGTTGGGCTAGATGTTGTTATTGATGTTATTCCGCCTTCCACTTTAAGACAAGGAAAAGCCAATGGTAAATTTCCAATTTTTAGAGCTAGTTGGATAGCTGATTACCCAGATGCTGAAAACTACTTATCATTATTTTACAGTAAGAATTTTACACCCAATGGACCAAATTACACCCACTTTAAAAGTAATGTTTTTGATGTTTTATATGAAGAATCAATTTCTATAGTTGATGATAGAATTAGATATAAACTCTATCAGGAAATGGATAGTATTTTAATTGAAGAAGCACCCATGATTCCTTTGTACTATGACCAAGTGTTCCGTTTTTCACAAAAAAATGTGCAAGGTTTAGGTATCAATTCTATTGACCTGCTAGATCTAAGAAGGGTTCAGAAAAGAAAAGATTGAGTTTTCAAAGTAGCAAAGCGATACACTGAGTAGGTCGATGGGCTTACTGTATCATCTGTAGAAATGTTTCAAAGTGGCAAAGTTCAAGAAATTGACCTGTTTAAGATTTCATAATATTTTTATTGAAACTCAAATTTTCGTTTTTTTGTAACCAACAACTAAAATACAGCTTCTTTGATTTTTTGAGCTAATTTCTTTTTTACATTCACGGGAAAACTTCGATCGCCCATCAAAATATCTACCATATACTCTGCAAACTTTTGGCCATACTTTTTCATCAGTATATTTCGTAAAGGATTCTTTTTATAGAAGTAACTAGATAGATATTCTCCAGAACGTAATTCTGGTATTAATTTTTCGTGCAGTTTCTGTTCGTAAAGCTCTTTAGCTACTTCTAGATTTAGTTTACTCTCAATAATAGCTTCAGCTACTAACTTTCCGCTGTAGATTGCATTAGATATTCCTTCTGCTGTTATTGGTTCAGCAAAACCTGCAGCATCACCTATTAAAAAGGTTCTCCCTTTTACAAATCCATCAGTTCTAGCAGAAAGTGGAATTTGAAACCCATGTTGTTCTTCGTGCAAAATTTCTGTAATTCCTAGAGTCTCTATGTATTTTCGGTAGTATTCTTTAAGATTAATTCGCTTTTTTTTGGTGGTAAGAATTCCTAAAGACAAATGGTTTTTCTTTGGAAAACACCAGCCATAACCTTCAGGAGCTACATCAAAATCAAAGCGTACATTTTTTGATAAACGATCAAAATCTTCTTTTGGTACGGTTACTTCATATTCTAAAGCAGGAATTAAATTTCGTGTTTCTTTCGTCCAACCAGCTAGTTTTGCAGTAGGACTTAGAACACCATCAGCCGCAATGAGAAATTTAGCTTGAATATCACCTTGTGAAGTTTTGCATACTACATGTTCTTCGGATTGATTGATTCCTGTTAGTTTATGATTTTGTAATAAGTCAATTCCAGATTTCTGTGCTTCTTTTACAATCAAATGATCGAAAGTATCCCTCATAATCATTGTAATCACTGGATTTTCTCTAGTAATGGTAAAACATTGTTTCCCAATGTAATTGTCAACTTGGTGAAACTCACGCTCAATTACAGAAGAAATATCAATTGGTAATTTTTTTCTTCCCCTATAGACAAATCCGCCACCACAGGTTTTATACCTAGGCAACGTTTCTTTTTCTATAATACAAACCTTAATTCCTTTTTGAGCTAGATAAAAAGCAGTTGCTGCTCCGGAAGGACCGCTACCAACAATAGCTACATCATAGATTTTCATGGAGATATATCTTTTAATTTGATTCTAGCTAAAATAGGGAAGTGGTCTGAATATTCTACGTCAAAAGTTTTAAAATTATTGACGTCAAAATTGTTATCAGGTAGAATAAAGTCGATACGCATTGGGTATAGGTAATTAAAGGTTTTACCCATGCCTTTTCCTGCTATTTTAAAAGCATCTTGTTTTTCTTTTTTGATTTGACGATAAACCCAAGAAAAAGCTGTATTATTAAAATCTCCACAAATAATTTTTTTGCCTTTCCATTCTTTTTCGTGAGCTAAAAATTGTTCTACTTGAGAAGCTTGCTTTTGAAAAGATGCTTTTATTCTTCGTAGTAATCTATCAGAATTCTTTTCGCCAAAATTTTGTTTATCAGGATTGATTTTTAACGATTCTAAATGAATATTATAAACTCTTATGGTATCATTTTCTTTAACAATATCTGCAAAAATGATATTATTAGCACTATTTTTTAAATCTAAAGAACCTGAATTAACAATTTGATAATTAGAATATATAGCTAAGCCAAACTTGTTGGTTTTAGATTTTGTTTTAATGTATTTATATGGATAAGATATCTCAAGATTTTCAGCATCATAAAACTCTTGAATTGTTAAAATATCAGGTTCTTTTTCAGCGATAAATTTAGAAGCTTTTTCAGCGATAGCATCTTTATTTGTCCACTTATAATGGTTAAACATTCGTACATTATAACTCATCACTTTAATATCATCATTCAAAAGAATTTTCTTCTCTGAGAATTTGACAATACTGCTAATGTATCCAAAACCAAGAATAATGATGACAGCAGAAATTATAAAGTATTTCTTTAATTGTACGATCCAATAAATCGCAAATAACAAGTTTAATAAAAACAGTAATGGAACAGCTAAGCTTAGGACTGTAAAACCAGGACTAGATTTGGGTGAGATAAAAGGTAGTAGATAAGAAAACAGCAAGAGTAACGCTAGTATCGTATTGATAAAAACGATTACTTTATTGCTAAAACCACTCTTTTTCATTTTAATTATTTTTTCTACTTACCTTGTTTAAAAAGGAACTCCTTTTCTTCTTTAGTCAAAGTATCATAACCAGATTTGCTAATCTTATCTAGAATTGCATCAATTTTTGCTTGATTGTCTGACTTTACTTTAACTGTGGTTGTTTTTTTCTTTGATTTGTAAACCGTTTGCATTGGTTTCTTTTTAGTAGAGAACATATTTGTCAACCACCCAAAAATATTTATCTGTTTATTGCTAGCTTGTGATACATAAAAATAGCCAAATAATGCTCCACCTAAATGTGCTATATGACCACCGCCATTTCCACCAGCAAGAGAAATTAAATCAAACAAAATAAAGAACGCTGCCAAATGCCAAACTTTTACATAACCAATAAATCGAAATTGTAATTGATAATTTGGAATATAAGTAGATATTCCTATCACAATTGCAGTAATTCCGGCTGAAGCACCCACCATTGTATGAAGTTTACCTTCAAATAATGGAAAATAACTATAACTCAGTAAATAAGTGATTCCGCCAAAAAAAGTTCCTAAAATATAGAAATTGAGCAACTGTTTTGGTGTAAAATATTCTAAAAATAATCGTCCAAAAAAATGAAGAATAAGACAGTTAAAGAGAATGTGTAAAAACCCACCATGCAAAAATCCGTAAGAGATAATTGTCCAAGGTTTTGTGATAAAAATATCGAAAGAAGATGATAAAGCAAACCATTGATATATGAAGCTCGATTGTTTACCGTACAAACCAGAAAATGAACTTGAAATTAATGTGATGATAAAAACAGCAACATTTATGTAAATCAATTGTTCTACAATAGATGCCGTTTTAAATTTTGTTTGTAAATCTTTAAAAACACTCATTTATTTCCAGCGTTTAAATTGTTTGTTTTTCCAATAATAAGCTAATAAAAATCCAATTATAGCTCCACCAATATGCGCAAAATGCGCTACGTTTCCAACAGAATATTTAGTCATGCCAAAGAATAAATCCCCTAATAAAATTAGAGGGATAAAGTATTTCGCAGCAATCGGTACTGGAAAAAATATTAAAGCAAGTTTTGCATCTTTAAAATACATACCAAAGGCAACTAAAACACCATAGACAGCTCCTGAAGCTCCAACTGCTGGAGTATGATAAAGGCTATAAAATTCAGTTAATTCCTCTTTAGACAGTGTAATGATGTCTGCATAGTTAGTATATATTCCTGTATCTAAGATATTAGAAATATTATCTGGATTTAGACCATTCTGAATTAAAACTTCATAAAATCCATTAAACTGATAATAGTTAATTAATGAATAGATTAAACCTGCTCCAATACCAGCAGAGAAGTAAAAGAATAGAAATTTATTTCTTCCCCACATTTGTTCTAGCGGTGTTCCAAATGCCCATAAACCATACATATTAAAGAGTATATGAGGGAAACTTCCATGCATAAACATATGCGAAACATATTGCCAGATACCAAAATGTTCATTTTTTGGAAAATGCAATGCTAGAATATTTGTTAGATCTACATCAACTATTTGAGGAGCAACAAATAAAATCACATTGATAATAATCAAATGTTTTATTCCTTCTGTAAGTTTGATTCCATTCATATTTTAACGAGCAAATAATTGATCAATTTCTTCTAACGTAAGTGTCTTAAAAGTTGCTTTTCCAGATGGACAAATACTTGGTTCTTTACAAGAAAACAAATTATTAACTAAACTTTCTTGTTCTTTTTGCGATAAAATAGCCCCTGTTTTAATAGCCAATGATTTTGAAAAAGACTTAGCCATCAAATCAAAGGGATTAAAATTGGCGTCCGGAACATCTAGATTAATATTTTCTAATAATTCTTCTAAAACGGTGGTTATTTTACTTTCAGAAATAGCAACCGGAGTTCCTTTAATAGTTACAGATTCTTTTGTAAACTCATCAAAATGAAAACCAACATTTTCTAATTCTGATTTTAAAGTATAAATCATTTCAATCTCTGCTGATGAAAATGAGATGGTAATTGGAAATAATAATTGTTGACTATGAATTTCCTTAACCGTTGTGTTTTTTAGAAACTCTTCAAATAATACACGTTGATGTGCTAATGATTGATGAATTAAAACCACACCAGACTTTATAGAACTTAATAAATACTTACGTTGAATCTGTAAAGTTTTATTAGCTTCTTGTACATTTTCTTGATGAAATAAAGATTCTTGTTGTGCTAATTCATCAGTAGTTGCATATAAAGATTCCCAATTCTCATTATTTTTTTCTCTCTTATAAGGAAAATGTATTTCTTTCTGTTTTCTTTCTTTAAAAGGGTTAAAATCTGGATCTACAGAGATTTTTGGTTCAGATGGTTTGGATGTTTTAGTATTGAAATTATAAGGTGTATCTAAAGTTGAATCTCTATTAAAATCTAAAACAGGAGCAACATTATATTGACCCAAGCTGTGTTTAATAGTGGCTCTTAATATTGCATAAACAGCTTTTTCATCATCAAATTTTATTTCTGTTTTAGTTGGATGAATATTAATATCGATACTTTTTGTTGGAACTGTTAAATATAAAAAATAGGAGGGATGCGATCCATGTTCGAGTAAACCATCAAAGGCAGCAGAAACTGCATGATGTAAATAAGGACTTTTGACAAAACGATTATTGACAAAAAAGAACTGTTCACCTCTCTTTTTCTTTGAGAAAGCTGGTTTAGCAACAAAACCTTCCATAGAAATCATTTCAGTTTCTTCTGAAACAGGCACTAATTTCTCATTCATTTTTGCACCAAAAATGGCTACAATTCTCTTCCTTAAATTACTATTTTTTAAATGATATACTTCATTCTCATTATGGTGTAAGCTAAATGAAACCTCTGGATGTGTCAAAGAAACACGTTGAAACTCATCAATAATGTGTCTCGTTTCTACCGTGTCAGATTTTAAAAAATTTCTCCTTGCTGGAATATTGTAAAATAAGTTTTTAACAGCAATGTTTGTTCCTATAGGAGTAGCAATCATTTCTTGATAACTGACCTTACTACCTTCAATTTTTATATGGGTACCTAATTCTTGTGTGTCTTGTTTGGTTTTCATCTCTACATGAGCAATCGCAGCAATAGATGCCATTGCTTCACCTCTAAAACCTTTCGTATGTAGTTGAAATAAATCTTCAGCGGCTCTTATTTTTGATGTTGCATGTCGCTCAAAAGAAAGTCTAGCATCTGTTGTGCTCATTCCTTTTCCATCGTCTATCACCTGTATTAATGTTTTTCCAGCGTCTTTAAGAATAAGTTTAATTGCGGTTGCATTGGCGTCAATAGAATTTTCTAGTAATTCTTTCACAACTGAAGCTGGACGTTGAACGACTTCTCCTGCAGCTATTTGATTCGCAACATGATCTGGTAAGAGTTGAATAATGTCTGACATTATTTTTTACTAAAAATTGATAGATCAAAATCTATGATGAATAAAAAAATAAGCACTAAAACAGCAATGATGTATAATACAACTTTATTTGTGTTTCTTTCTGGATTGTCTAATTCGTAGATTTCATTGTCTACTTCTATAGCAGTTTTATCTCCTTTTAGTTCACCAATAGCATTAGTGATTTTTCCTTTTAAACCTTTACTACTTCCAGTGGTACTTCTAAATTCATCAAACTTGTGTTTGATTTCATAAGGATTGCCATCGCCTTTATAGTATCTAGGCTTGTAATCAAATTTTTTGTTTTTTCTTTTTATAACTCCCATTCAATGATCTCTAAGTTCATTTAAAAACTACAAATATTAGACCAATACCCTGTAGTCTGTCAAAGTTACTTAATAATAAAATAATGGTCAAGGTTTGTTGGTAAGTTCCGCTGTTAAATATAAGGTAAAGCGGCCATTTTAATTGCAGCTATGGCACATTCAATTCCTTTGTTTCCTAACTTACCGCCAGAACGGTCTAAGGACTGTTGTTTAGTGTTGTCTGTCAATACACAGAAGATAACCGGCGTATTGTATTTAATGTTAAGATCAACAATACCTTGAGTGACTCCTTCACAAACAAAATCGAAATGTTTTGTTTCACCTTGTATCACATTTCCAATGGCAATGATGACATCTAAATTTTGAGTTTCTAGCATTTTTTTACAACCAAATACTAATTCGAAACTACCAGGAACATCCCAAGAAATTATATTTTCTTGTTTGGCACCACAATCTAATAAGGCTTCAATTGCTCCTTTGTGAAGATTTTGAGTAATTTCTGGATTCCACTCAGAAACAACAATCCCAAACCGAAAATCTTTCGCGTTTGGGATTGTTGTCTTATCGTAATGTGATAAATTAGTTGTAGCCATAGATACTATTGAGCGTATTTTGCGCTGTAAATATATTTTTCTATGTTCTTACCTGTTTCGGTAGTAGGATAATTATCTTTAATTCTTGTAAATAACTTTTCTGCTTTTGCAAACTCTCCTAAATCCATTGCTGTTCTACCAGCTTTAAATAAAAATAAAGGCGTTGTAAATTCATTGTCTTTTTTATTGGCTGCTTTTTCATAGTACTCTAAAGCATCTGACGGTTGATCAATATCAGCAAAAGCATCTCCAATAGCACCTAAAGCAGTCGGACCTAGTAATTCGTCATCAGAGGTGAACTTACTTAAGTACTCTATAGCTTTTTGATATTCTTTCATTTTTAAATAAGAAACACCAGCATAATAGTTGGCAATGTTTCCAGCTTTGGTTCCACTATATTTAGTGGCTATATCTAGAAAACCGTATTTTCCATCAGCACCTGCTAAACCAAGTTGTAATATAGAATCCATACCAGAGTTAGCAGCAATCGCTTCATCAAAGTATTTTCTTGGAAAAGCTAATTCGTTAGAAGCTTCGGTCTCTTGAGGCTCTACAATGTACTTATTGTAACCTAAAAAACTTAAGATTAAAACAATTACCACAACCAACCCATAAAATAAAGGTTTGCTGTTTTTCTCAATCCATTGTTCTGATTTAGAAGCCGTTTCGTCTAAAGTATTAAAAACCTCTGCAGTTGTGCTCTGCATATCTGCTGCATGTTGCTCTTTCTTATCTTTCGGTTTAAACCCTTTTTTCTTATATGTTGCCATACTTTATTTAAAAAATTAGTAGGCGCAAAAATAGTTTTTTTAATTGGATTTTGAAAGCCAATATATCGTAAATTTTCAATAATTTGCAGAACCTTATTCACTACGATTTTTAGTTATGTATTTGCAAAAAATATCTTTAGTAAATTTTAAAAACTTCGATTCTAAAACTTTCGAGTTTAAAGAGAAAATAAACTGTTTTATAGGTCAGAATGGTGTTGGTAAAACCAATGTATTAGATGCTATTTATTATTTGTCTTTTGCAAAAAGTTATTTCAATCCGATAGCAGTTCAGAATATTCAACACGAGAAAGGTTTCTTTATGGTAGAAGGTGACTATTCTATTAATGATAGACAAGAAAAGATAATTTGTAGTTTAAAAAAGGGACAAAAGAAAGTTTTAAAGAGAAATGGGAAAGCTTATGAGAAGTTTTCTGATCATGTTGGGCAAGTGCCACTTGTTATTATTTCTCCATCTGATAGAGATTTGGTTACAGAAGGAAGTGATACTCGAAGAAAATTTATTGATGGTGTAATTTCTCAACAAGATAAGAAGTATCTACAAGATTTAATTGCATATAACAAAGTGCTTTCTCAACGAAACGCTTTATTAAAATACTTTGCGGCGAATAGAACGTTTGACGCTACAAACCTTGAAGTTTATGATGATCAACTGGTTAATTATGGAACTAATATTTACGATAAAAGAAAACAGTTTTTAGAGAATTTTATTCCTATTTTTAATCAAAAATATCAAATCATCTCTAATGATAAAGAGCAAGTTGACTTGGTTTATAATAGTCAATTACATATTACATCTTTCAGAGATTTATTAAAAAACAGCTTAGAAAAAGATAAAATTATTCAGTATACTACAGTTGGAATTCATAAAGATGATTTGAGTTTTGAGATAGGAGAATATCCTATTAAGAAATTTGGTTCTCAAGGTCAACAAAAATCGTACTTAATTGCTTTAAAATTCGCTCAGTTTGAATTTATCAAGCAACAGTCTGATTTAGTACCGATTCTTTTGTTGGATGATATTTTTGATAAATTAGACGAACATCGTGTTGCACAAATAATTGAACTGGTTAATAATGATGAATTTGGACAAATTTTCATCACCGACACACATTCAGAAAGAACAGAGAAAGTGATTCAGCAAAGTAATAAACCGTATCAAATCTTTAAATTGTAATGGCTAAAAGAGAAAACGAATCCAATCCTATTAAAGACTTAATGGATTCTTTTATAAAAGAGAATAATCTTAGTAAAGGGATGCGAAAGATTAAGATTGAAGAAGCTTGGCAAAATTTAATGGGACAGGGAGTTACTTCTTACACGGAGTCAGTTCAATTGCAGAACTCTACTTTAATTATTCGTTTATCATCCTCTGTATTAAGAGAAGAATTGAGTTATGGTAAAGATAAAATCATTAAAATGATTAATGATGAAATGGGTGAGGACGTTGTATCAAAAATCATGTTGGTATAAAAAAACTCGTCACATTTCTGTAACGAGTTTCTCTAAATATATTTAAAAAAAATTGCTTAAAACATCTCTCTACCAGAGAAATGGAAATTTCCTTCAATTTGTGCATTTTCATCACTATCAGAACCATGTACAGCATTTTCTCCCATAGAAGTAGCATATAACTTTCTGATGGTTCCTTCTGCAGCATCTGCAGGATTTGTAGCTCCAATTAATGTTCTAAAGTCTTCAACTGCATTATCTTTTTCTAAGATAGCTGCAATAATAGGACCTCTCGTCATAAATTCTACCAATTCTCCAAAGAATGGGCGTTCGTTATGAACTGCATAAAAAGTTTCCGCATCATTTTTTGTCATTTGCGTTTTTTTCAATGCTACAATTCTAAATCCAGCTGCATTAATCTTTTCTAAGATTGCTCCAGTATGTCCGTTTTCAACACCATCAGGCTTAATCATGGTGAATGTTCTATTTGTTGCCATTTTTGTTTTTTAATGTTTTTAAAATCGCGGCAAAAGTACGTAAATTTTTAATAAAATTGTATCTTCGCCCCTTATGATTTTGAAACAATTTAACGAATTACAATCCTATTTAGAATCGCCTAGAAACATTGTTATTGTTGGGCATAGAAATCCAGATGGAGATGCCATGGGATCTACTTTAGGATTATATCATTACTTTAAAAAGAAAGGACATCAACCAACAGTTGTAGTTCCTAACGAATATCCAGATTTTTTACATTGGTTACCTGGTTCGGAAACTACCTATCGATTTGATTGGCAGAACACGCAATCTCAAAGAGCTATCAAAAATTCTGATATTATATTTTTATTAGATTTTAATGCTTTACATCGAGTGGGTCACGACATGCAAAATACCTTAGAAGGATATGAAAACGATTTTGCTTTAATTGATCATCATCAACAACCTGATGATTTTACATATATGTTTTCTGATACAGAAATGTGTTCTACTTGTCAAATGGTCTATCATTTTATAGAAAAGATGGGTGATGTTGATTTAATTGATGCAGCTACTGCCACGTGTTTGTATACTGGTATTATGACTGATACGGGTTCTTTCAGATTTCGTTCTACCACAAGTTTAACACATAAAGTAATAGCTGATTTAATTGATAAAGGTGCAGAAAATGATAGAATTCACAGCAATGTATACGATTCTAGTTCTTATGGACGTTTACAATTGCTAGGACAAGCGTTACAAAATTTAAAGGTTTTACCAGAATATAAAACTGCCTATATAACAATTACTGAAGCTGAAAAAGCAGCAAATAATTTTAAGAAAGGTGATACAGAAGGTGTAGTAAATTATGCATTGTCTGTGGCAGGAATTGTAATGGCAGCGATTTTTATAGAAGATAAAGAGCAAAATCTAATCAAAATTTCCTTTAGATCAAAAGGTTCTTTTTCTGTAAATCAGTTTTCGCGAGAAAATTTTAGTGGTGGAGGGCATGATAATGCCGCAGGAGGAAAATCACTTTTATCAATGGCAGAAACAGTTGAAAAATTTATAAGCTTATTACCAGAAAATAAAGAAAAATTAGTTACTTCTTATGAAGAGTAGAATTTTCATTTTTTTAATTTTAATTGGATTAACTTCTTGTTCTGAGCAAGAAGCTAGAAGACCTGTTACAGCTAGTAAAACCTATACATTAGCTGCTACAACTGAAAGTTTGAAGAAAATTAACAACTTAGAGGAAGCTAAAATTGAAAACTATATTTTAAAAGATAGTTTGAATAATTACATTCGTTCTTCTAATGGATTTTGGTATCAATATATTACCAAGATTGATGAAGATACTACGAAACCCAAAAAAGGAGATGTAGTAGAATTACAGTATGATTTTGTAGATTTGAACGATCAAATTATCTATTCTAAAGATCAAATTGGAACTAAAAAATATAAAGTAGATAAAGAAGATTTTATTCCAGCCTTACAAATGGCTATTAAAATGATGAAAGTAGGCGAAACAGTTAAATTTATCATACCCTCGTATAATGCATTTGGCGTTGTAGGAGATCAAAATAAAATTGGAATTAACCAATCAATTATAAGTAGAGTAACATTAATAAATATAAATAAATAACAATGAGTATTAAAAAAGTTTTTGCCCTTATGTTAATTGCAACTTCTATGATTTCTTGTAGTAATCAACCAAAAGAAGTAACATCATTAAATAGTAAAGTTGATTCTGTAAGTTATGCAGTAGGTTTAACTATGTCACAACAATTAAAGAGTAATTTTCAAGAAGTAAACGAAGACATTCTTTTGCAAGCTATTAGAAATGGATTAGATTCTACGAATCTATTAATAGATATTAAAGATGTACAAACGGTTATTAGACCCTATTTTCAAAAAAAGCAACAAGAACAAGCGAAAGAAAGACAAGAGAAAGCTTTAAAAGAGGCTGAAATAAAATATGCTGATAATAAAAAAGCAGGTGAAGACTTTATTGCAGCTAACAAATCAAAAAAAGGAGTCGTTACAACTGCGAGCGGTCTTCAATATATTGTGTTGAAAGAAGGAAAAGGAGCGACCCCAAAACCTACTGATAAAATAAGAATTCACTATCACGGGACTACAATCAAAGGAGAAGTATTTGACAGTTCAGTTGATAGAAAAAATCCATATGAATCTAATGCAAATCAATTCATCATAGGTTTTAATGAAGCTTTGTCATTGATGAAAGAGGGAGCAAAGTACAAAGTATTTATTCCTCAAGAATTAGCCTATGGAGCGCAACAAAGAGGAGCATTAATTCCACCTTTGTCAGCATTAGTTTTTGAAATAGAATTATTAAAAATTTTAGATAAATAATGAAAAAGTTAGTTTATTTTTTAATTTCACTGGCACTGTTTTCTGCATGTGAAAAAGCAGCATACAAAGATCTTGAAGATGGTCTTTATGCAGGTATTGAAACAGAGAAAGGTACTATTATAGTAGAATTATACGCAGATGAAGTACCATTAACTGTAGCAAATTTTATTACGTTAGCAGAAGGAACTAATCCTAAAGTTGTAGATTCTTTAAAAGGCAGATATTATGACGGACTAACTTTTCATAGGTTAGTAAAAGACTTTATCGTTCAAGGTGGAGATCCATTGGCAAATGGTAGAGGTGGACCAGGATATACTTTCTATGATGAATTTAACCCAAAATTAAGACACGATAGTAAAGGTGTTTTATCAATGGCTAATTCTGGCGTTAATAGTAATGGAAGTCAGTTTTTTATCACCTACAAACCAACACCATGGTTGGATGGTTATACACAAAATGATGAACTAAAAGATTGTAGCAATCCAAGAGTTGGTTGTCATTCAGTATTTGGTAAAGTTGTGAGTAGTTTAGATGTTTTAGATTCTTTAGCTCAAACAGATATTATAAAAAAGATTGAAATTGTTAGAAAAGGAGCTGCAGCAAAAGGATTTGATGCTGTTAAAGTCTTTGAAGAAGAATTCTCTAGAGGAGCTGAAAAAGAAAAGCAACGATTAGCAGAATTAGAAAAACTAGAAACTGAAAGATTAGAAAAGTTTTTAAAAGACAAAGAAGTTTTCTATGAGAAAATGAATGTCAAAAAAGCGAAGAAACAAGCATCAGGTTTGCAAATTTTAACCTTTAAAACAGGTAAAGGGAAAAAATTCAATTCAGCAATTTCTACTACGATAAATTATACAATCTATTTAGCTGATGGTACTAAGGTGCAATCTACTGAAGGAGGAACTCCATTTGAATTCACTTATGATAAAAGACCTTTAATTACAGGTGTTAAAGAAGCAATTTCAAAAATGAGAGAAGGAGGTAAAGTACGATTGTTTATCCCTTACTACTTAGGTTATGGAGAGAACGGAGGAGGACCTTTTCCAAAGAAAGCTGATATTGTTTTTGATTTAGAACTCTTAAAAGTAGGAAAGTAATTTGATAGAAAGTCTCTTACAAAAAGATACAGAATTACTCATATTTCTTAATAATTTAGGAAGCGAACAATGGGATGGTTTCTGGTTAGCATTGACTAATCAGTTTCATTGGTCTCCATTGTTCGCTTTTCTACTATTTCTGATTTTTAGAAAATTTGGTTGGAAAAACGGATTGTTAATGGTCTTGTTTTTAATAGGATTGGTTGCTTTTTCAGATCAATTTACCAACTTTATAAAACATTCATTTCAACGTTTAAGACCTTGTAATACAGAAGGTGTTTTTGAGCAATTACGTTCTTTTACCTATAGACCAGGAGGTTATAGCTTCTACTCAGGACATGCTTCTCTTTCAATGACTTTCACAGTTTTTATCATTCTATTATTGAAAAATCACTACAAATACATGGTGTTTCTTCTCATTTTCCCATTGCTTTTCGGGTATAGTAGAATTTACTTAGGAGTACACTATCCTCTAGATATTCTAACAGGATATGTCACCGGAATGATCTGGGGATACTTATTTTATAGATTAGAAAAAGTTTTAAGACTTAGTACTAGATTCCGATAGATAAATAGATTTATTGACTGGATTTAAGAAAATCAATAAAAATATTACTGCGAAGAACAATTCATAAACTTCCCATTTCCTACTTAAGTTTGGTAGTATTGCAATGAATATTGTATTAATTAAAAATGCAACAATATGGCTTAATTGCGGAACTGGAATCACAAACTTATCTACAAGGCTTTTTATTCCTTTATATTTTTGATACAAGAAAGGCATAATTAATAAATAGATAGCCATTATTAAGGTTAGTAACTGACTAAAAATCAGCTTATTTAGTTTTACACCACCCACTTCTAGGTTGTGGAAATTGGTTTCTTTTTGTAAATTATTTCCTTGAAAAAACTCTCCAGATTCTATTCCGAAAATTCGTTGTCCCCAAGAGATTTCTTCACCTGCTCCAAATAAGAATAAAATTCCAAAGAATAGAATCCCTAGTTTCCAAAGTGCTTTTTTGTCTTTACTAGCAGTAAAAAGACGAATAAATTGAAGTATACTAATGCATAATAAAAAGAAAAAGGTTCCGTATTCTATAGATCCGTCTTCTTGAGCAAATACAGTGTCAAAATAAACTTTATCAGTAAATCCAAAATAAACAGATAAAGCAAGCACTATCAGTAGTGCTAAAAACAAGAATGATTCTACTTTGGTTAATTTTTTAAAACGTAGCATAAAGTATATAATAAATGAATTACAAAGGTATAAGAAAAACTTAATCCTTTACGGAGTATTTGAGAAGTTTACTAACTCTAATAATATCAACCTTTTCAGAGTTGGTAATTCCAATTCCTAACCTTGGATATATTTTAGCATCTGGAAGTCCAGTATGTTCAAAACTAATAGTTCCAGTAATCTTGCCATTTGCAGGAATTGTGTTTTTTTTAAGATTCAACAATACTTCTTTAGTAAAGATTTCTTGCTTTTTGTCTTTAAGAAAACCAAGATAAACCTTAAAATCATCTAACTTAATAGTTCTGTCAAAGTTGTTTTCAATCTCAACAGGAATTGTATTCATCTCATTTTCCTTTAGAACAATTTGTTCGTTTGAAAAATTAATTTGCAATTGAGTTAAATCTATATAATTTGAAACAATTGACGTAAATACAGAGTCTTTTCCTCTAATATGAGTACCAAAATCAGTATGATCTAATCGGATTCTACTTACCAAAGCAACTTTATTTGCAGATAAATCTTTCTGATTTTGAAGCATGATAAAATGATTATTTCTTCCTGTGAAATTTTTCATATAATAAGCTTTCTCTTTGGCATAATACCAATAGGTCGCTGTATTTTGATATGAATTGATAAAGATTTTATCTTGTCCTTTTGTAGCTGATTTTAATTCTAATGCCCATGCTTCATTACCATGGGTATTGAGTTTCTTTGGAATTATACCTTCTGTGAACATTAAAACTCTTGCAAATAACATAATTGCTATATTGATAAAAGCCAAACGGATAAACCATTTCCTAGATTTTTTTCTATCAATTAGAAAATTAAAGGTGATTAATAGTAGAGGTATACTTATAGGGACAATCCATTGTGCTTGTACACGTCCTCTAAACGAAGAGAAAAAGAAAAACACTAGAAAACCTACAATAACATAATTTAAGGCTTTAGCAAAGGTGTCTTTAGTTCTAATATTTTTAAAAAAAGCATGATATATAATCGGAAAGGTGAATCCAACGATGGCAATCATATTTACAAAATGCATTAAGGTATGCTCTAACTTATAAGCTCTATTTGAAACTCTTCCTTGTAAATGATATCTAAAAGAAGCAAAATCATTCATCCATTGCCAATGAAGATGCGGTATATATAAAAGAAGTGCTCCTAAGCAAACCAACCAAAGTTTATAATCTTTAATTAATTTCCAATTTGATAAAAAGACGAAGAATACAATTAAAATCCCTTGATATTTACTGTACATCATACCTGCAATAGCAATAGGAAGCAATAAGTAACTTAATGTGTTTTTCTTTGTTATATATTCTTTGTAGGCATATAAAAACAATCCACAGAATAACATTAAAGGAGTGTCTGGTGTGGTGATAAAACCATAAACATTTAACAATGCTGTAGAAAAGAATACCAATAAAAACAACCAAGTATATTCTTTTTTCCTTGGATGATCAATAGTATACCAAACGACATAGCTTAGAAAACTAAATGAAACAGCTGAGAAAAAACGAACACCAATTTCATCTGTAAAAAGAAAATCACTGATGGTTATCCAAACCGCAACAAATGGTGGATGATCAAAAAATCCCCAATCCATATATTGACTATACACCCAATAATATGCTTCGTCTGGTAATAACTCAGTTAAACTACCTTGAACAACATTCAAAATAAAAAAAACAAGAATCGTTACTGGTAAAAGGAATTTAGATTTTTTAAGATTGTTCATTGTATAATTTCAATAATTTTTTTGCAGAAGAAAAAGGAGTAGTTTTTCCATTTTTCAATAAAGCAATTTCTTGCTCTAAAGCTTTAGCTATGTTTTTATCTTTAAAAAAGGAATCTTGTAAATTTTGTTGAATCGTAGCTTGTAGCCAAAATTTATTTTGATGATTTCTTTTATTCTTAAAGAATTCAGTTTCTTTTGCTGAGGTAATATAACCATCAATCATAGAAGAAACTTCTTCAATTCCTGAATTTTGTAATGCACTTGCTGTTAAAACTTTTGGAATCCAACCACTTTCTTTAGGAGGATATAAGTGTAGGGCTCTTGTAAATTCCACTTTAGCAATTTTAGCATTCTTTACATTTTCACCATCAGATTTATTTATGACAATCGCATCTGCCATTTCAATAATTCCTCTTTTAATCCCTTGTAATTCATCGCCAGCTCCGGCAATTTTTAGTAGTAAAAAGAAATCAACCATAGAATGCACCATGGTTTCACTTTGTCCAACTCCCACAGTTTCTATAATAATAGTATCAAAACCAGCAGCTTCACATAAAATGATACTTTCTCTTGTCTTTTGTGCAACACCACCTAATGATGTTCCGGATGGAGAAGGTCTTATAAAAGCATTTTTATCGGTAACCAGCTCTTCCATTCTAGTCTTATCCCCTAAAATACTTCCTTTATTAATAGAACTACTTGGGTCAACAGCCAAGACAGCTACTTTATTTCCTTTATTGGTTAAATGCTTTCCAAAAGCTTCAATAAAAGTACTTTTTCCAACTCCAGGTACGCCAGTGATACCAATTCTAACTGATTTATTAGCGAACGGTAAACATTGTTCTAATATTTGATTTGCTTTTTCTTGATGTTTTAGATTGGTACTTTCAACCAAAGTAATGGCTCTACTTAAATAGGTAATATTACCATCTAAAATCCCAGCTACATATTCTTTAATACTAGGCTTTTTACTTCTATTTGTTTGAATTTTTTTAGCTGATGATTTACTGGTTGTCTCTGGTTGAGAAACACCATCTTTTTCATGTAATGCTGAAGTTTGCTTTTTAGCCATATATTGGATGACGGAATATTTAGGTAAATTTAGAAATAAAAATGATGCAAACTGCAACACTTATAAAAAGGTGTCGTCTATAAGGTAACTAATCAATAAATGAGTCAAACAAAGCATATACATCATAGCATTGTTTTAAGATGCAAAAAGAATGATGCCAAGGCACAGATGGAACTGTACAATTTGTATTGTAAAGGAATGTTTTTGGTGGCTAAGAGATATGTGAGAGATGATTTTGTTGCAGAAGATGTAATGCAGGACGCATTTATAAAAGCGTTTAAAAAGATAGATTCCTATAAAGGAGAAGTCACATTTGGAGCTTGGTTAAAGAGAATAGTCATCAATCAAAGTATCGACGAATTAAAGAAAAAGAGATTAGAAATTGTTTCTATTAATCACGAAACACATAAAGTTATAGAAGATACAGGCTGGCAAATAGAAGATGAAACAACCATGCAACATATTGTAAAATCTATAAAAGAATTAAAAGAGAAATACCGAGTTGTACTGTCTTTGTATTTATTAGAAGGCTATGATCATCAAGAGATTTCTGAAATATTAGGAATAACAGAAGTTACCTCAAGAACACATTTATTACGAGGAAAAAAGAAATTACAAGAACAATTAAAAGAGATACGTTATGCCGAAGGATATTAGAAAAATGTTTGAAAATTACCCAGAAGAATCTGGAGCATTATCAACAAACCATGCGAATGCGTTCGAAAGTATATTGATGAAAGAATTGCATCAAAGACAACCTAAGCAAAAGAATTACAAATGGTTATCTATTGCAGCATCCATCGCTTTACTCTTTAGTATAGCGATACACTTTACTCCAAAAGACATTGAACCTGTTGATAAAAAAACAGATCAAACCATACGTTTAGGGTCGATATCACCAGAATTAAATACCATAGAAACGTACTATACCAATAGTATTAATCTTGAGTTAAGTCAGCTTGAGATTACAGACGAAAATCAAGAAATTTTAGATAGTTATCTCGTTAAAATTGGAGAATTAACTACAGAATATAAAACATTAACTCTAGAGCTCAATACAAAAGGGGTTAATGATGAAACCATCGATGCATTAATTAGTAATTTAAGATTGCGACTACAGCTGTTACAACGTTTAAAAAAGCAATTGAACAATTTAAAAGAATTAAACCTAAATCAAGATGAAAACAAACTCACTTAAGAATAGTATTACTATCTTATTATTATCAGTAACATTAATGGCTTTCAGTCAAAAAGAAAGCAAAAAATATTCGGAAGAATTTAATGTAAATAAAGATGTTATTCTAGAAATAGAAGCATCAAACTCAGAAATTGACGTAACTACTTGGAATAAAAACAAAGTATTAGTCGAAGCTTATATAGAAATTGAAGGTTTATCTAAAGAAGAAGCTCAGAAGTATTTAAAAAACTACAAATTTGAAGCTTTAGGGAATAAAACGAAAGTAAAAGTTACTTCTGGATCAAACAATATGTTCCGTTTTGGCAACAATGACTTTGTAATTTTCAACAATGATAACTTTGTAATGCCTCATTTTGAAATGCCAGATATCGATATTGAAATGCCAAATATTGACATTCAAATGCCAGAAATGGATTTTGATAATATCTTTATTCATTTAGATGATTTAGAGTTTGATTTTGACAAATATTCTAAAGAAGGAAAAAAATACTTTTTTACTTGGAAAAATGATGCGAAAGAAATCACCATAAAATCTAAAAAAGAGTGGGAAGACTTTAAGAAAACTAAAGAATACAAAAAGTGGAAAAAGGAAATGAAGGAGAACAATGAAAAGCTTAAGAAAGAATTAGCCAAGATTAAAGTTGAAATTGGAGAGATTGATAAAAAAGCCATCAAAATATCTTTAGAAAAAGCAAAAAAAGCAATTCAGGAAATTGATATGGAAAAAATGAAAAAAGATTTAGCTAAAGTCAGAAAAGATTTTAATAAGAATTTTAAAGGAAATTACATCTTTGACACGAACTCTAATGAATTGATAATCAATAACAAAAAAGTTAAAATCACAAAGAAAATCAACATTAAAGTACCTAAGGGAGCTACTTTTGAATTGAATACTAGACACTCTAAAGTAAAATTACCAAAAGGTAAAACCTCTGGTAAAGTATCATACGGAAGTTTTAACGCTTCTGACATAGATGGAGGGAACTTAAAAATATCGTACTCCCCAGTCACTATAAATTCTTTGAATGCAACAACTTTGTCTTTAAATAATGTAACCGATGCAAAAATTGCATCGGTTACTAATTCAACATTAACCTCAGATTCAGGAGGCTTAGAAATCCTTGAAATATTATCGGGAACCAACGTGAAATCTACATTTGGAGATATTATTATAAAAAAAATGGATCCAGCATTAAAAAACTTTGTATTAACCTTAAATCAATCTGATGCTACAATTAACTTAGTTGGTTTTAAAGACAAATTAAAAATTGATAACCAGGGAAATAGATCGAAAATTTTCAACTATGATAAATTATCTGAGAAAGGTAAAGGGATGCTTTTAAAAGGAAGTTTTATTATAACAACTAACAGTGGAAATTTAAGTATCAATGCAAAGTATAGTGAACTAAATATAAAACAATAGTTTATTGGATAAAAAATTACGCTAAAAATTACCAAACTTCTAACAGAATTCTATTTCTGTATTCTTTATAAAGTACCTATCTTTAGCCCATAAAAAACACTACTTTTTATGGAACTCTATAAAGAGAATCAACTCAAAATATACAATTCGCTTTCTAAAAGTAAAGAGCTTTTTAAACCTGTTCATGAAGGACATGTTGGGATGTATGTCTGCGGACCAACAGTTTATAGCAATGCACACTTAGGAAATGTAAGAACCTTTATGTTTTTTGATGTAGTGTTTCGCTATTTCTTGCATTTGGGCTATAAAGTCCGTTATGTTCGAAATATTACAGATGCGGGTCACTTAGAAAATGATGCTGATGAAGGAGAAGATAGAATTGCTAAAAAAGCACGTTTAGAGCAAATTGAACCTATGGAAGTGGTTCAACGTTATACTGTTGATTTTCATAACGTGCTAAAAAAGTACAATTTTCTTCCACCAAGTATAGAACCTACTGCAACAGGTCATATTGTTGAGCAAATAGAAATGATTAAAGAAATCATTGAAAAAGGATTTGCCTACGAAATCAATGGATCTGTTTATTTTGATGTTGTTGAATATAACAAAAGCAATCATTACGGAATTTTATCTGGAAGAAATATCGAAGATGCAATTCACAATACTAGAACTTTAGACGGACAGTCTGATAAGAAAAATCCTCAAGATTTTGCATTGTGGAAAAAAGCAGATGAAAGGCATATCATGCGTTGGCCATCACCTTGGTCAGACGGATTTCCTGGATGGCATTTAGAATGTTCAGTGATGAGTTCTAAATATTTAGGATCTCAATTTGATATTCATGGTGGTGGAATGGATTTAAAATTCCCACATCACGAATGTGAAATTGCACAATCTAAAACTTGTTCTGGTCACGATCCTGTCAATTATTGGATGCACACCAACATGTTGTTGTTAAATAGTCAGAAAATGGCGAAGTCTACTGGGAATTATATTTTACCTGATGAAATTTTATCAGGAGAAAATAAAGTTTTGAGTAAAGCTTTTTCAGCAAGCGTGGTTCGTTTCTTTAATATGCAGGCGAATTATAGAAGTATTTTAGATTTTTCTAGTGATGCTTTAGAAGCTTCTGAGAAAGGATATTTAAAGTTGATGGAAGCTGTGAATTCGCTATCGAATTTAACTACTTCAAAAACATCATCCATTAATATTGAAGCATGGAAACAGAAATGTTATGATGCCATGAATGATGATTTTAATACACCTGTTTTAATTTCACATTTGTTTGAAGGTGTAAAATTAATCAATCAATTAAAAGAAACTAAAGAGACCATTTCCTCTGAAGATTTAGACAAGCTTTCAAAAACCATGAATGCTTTTGTTTTTGATGTTTTAGGTTTGTTAAACGATGCAAAAGAAGATAGTTCAGGTAAAATTGATGGAGTAGTGGAGTTGCTTATTAAATTAAGAAAAGAAGCAAGAGAAAATAAAGATTGGGCTTTGTCTGATCAAATTAGAGACGAATTATTAGTTTTAGGAATTCAATTAAAGGATGGGAGAGAAGGAACTACTTTTTCAATCAACTAATAAATAATTACGAATTACGAATTATGAATTACAATGTCATTTCGAAAGAGGAACGATTGAGAAACCTCATAACCAATTCTTGAATTTTTAATCATTGAAAAAAATAATATCTTATCCTTTTATTTTGCTTGTGAGATTTTATCAAGTAGCGATTTCACCTTATACACCTTCTACTTGCAGATATTCTCCAACCTGTTCTCATTATACCATAGAAGCGTTGCAAAAAAGAGGCTTGTTTGTTGGAGGTTGGTTATCTTTAAAGCGAATTTTTAGTTGTCATCCTTGGGGAGGAAGTGGTTATGATCCAGTACCAGAGAAAGAAAATAATAATTAAGAACGTCATTACGAGGAAGAATGACGAAGTAATCTTCACATAAAAAGATTAGATTGCTTCATTACCTTCGCAACGACATAAAAATATAAATAACATATGAATTTTTTAGCAATCACTTGGGATCCATCATTAGGAATAGATTTAGGTTTTTTTACCATTCGTTGGTATAGTTTAATGTTCGTTGCAGCTTTTTTGATGGGCTTGCGATTGATGAAGAAAATATATATAGAAGATAAAATTCCTGTTGAAAAACTTGATACTTTATTTATGTACACCTTCATCTCCATGTTGGTTGGAATGCGTTTAGGAGAAGTGTTTTTCTATAGTTGGGATTATTATAAAAACAATTTACTTGAAATCATTTTACCGTTTAAAAAAGTAGCTGGAGAATCCGCTTTATTTGGTTTGATGGAAGGCTGGAAATTTACAGGATTTACAGGATTTGCTAGTCATGGTGCAACCATAGCTATTATAATTGTGATGTATTGGTACAGTAAAAAACATCTTAAGAAACCATTACTTTTTATTCTTGATAGAATGGCAATTGTTTCTGCTTTAGGAGCTGCTTTTGTAAGATTAGGGAATTTTTTCAACTCAGAGATCTACGGAAAACCAACAGGTTCAAATTTTGGAGTAGTTTTTAAAGCCTCTGATGCTGATTTGTTACCTAGACATCCAACACAATTATATGAGGCGATATCATACTTCATCTTATTTATCATTTTATGGAGATTTTATTGGAAAACAGATAAGAAAGAAAAATCAGGATTTTTATTCGGAGTCTTTATGATCGGTTTATGGTCTGCAAGATTTATTATTGAGTTCTTTAAAGAAGCGCAAGTTGATGGGAGGGAAGATTGGATTTTTAACTCTTTAAATACCGGACAAGTGTTGAGTATTCCAATGGTATTATTGGGTGTTTGGTTAGTTTTTAGAAAAAAGTAAAAATACTACTTATAAAAAAAACCTCAATTCTTAGAATTGAGGTTTTTTTAGTTTGCATTTAATAGTATATAAAAAATTAGAATCCTGTACCTGGATCACTAGGCGACGCTGCTTGCGCTTTTTTTGGATTTAATAGTATATAAGTTCCTAAGGCAGTCAAAGCTGCATATTTTCCGTAATTACCGATTTTTTTCATGGCATCTTTACGTGAAATCTCTTCTTGTTTGTTTTTTGTTTGATTTTTCATGTGATCACTCTTTTTTATTCGATAATTACTTTCTTGTTCAACGTTCCGTTTTCAGTTTCTAACTGAATGATATAGACACCAGCTCTAACATTTGGAAGTGTAATATCATTAACTCCACTTCCTTCAAAAGAAGAATTTAAAACTTGCTTTCCTAAGATGTTATAGATTTTTACTTGTGCATTTCCACTCTGAACACCAACAATTCTTATGTTGTTGTTATTAGAAGTATAGATACTGATATTCTCTAAATTCACATCATCTATACTTAATGCACTAGATGATGTATGTATATAGAAACGTCCAATTCCGTTTAAATCACTGGTAAGCGTTGTTGTAAAATTAGAAGAACCGTCTAATAATGTAAATGAGCTATCATCTTTATCTTCTAAGTAAACGTTAATACCAGCAGGAAGATTTGTAGCATTCACAGCGATTGTAATTTCTGCTCCGTTAGTAGCAATTACTCCAACAGGAATCACCATGTTTTCATAGTCGTTATCTGGAAGCGATTGAATTCCTAAATTTTTACCTGTTCCATTTGCAACCGCTTGTGTATAAATAGCAAGCTCATTGACAACTCCTCCAAAGATAGAACTGTCATAACCATTATCAAAACCGGTTGTAGTTCCATCGATATAGAAAATATCAGCATCTCTTGTAGAAGAGCCAACGGACATTACTAAATTAATTTCTGGTCTAGTAGTTGAAGTTCTTTGAAAAGTACCTGTTGATTGATGGGATTGCATTGCTTCTGTAAAGTTGAATGTATTAGAACCATTAGAACTCACAAAGAAACCTTGGCCAGGAGCAATAAATTTACCAGCTGTAGCTTGATTCACTTGATCATAAGAACTTGTTGCTTGATTCCACATCCATAAGGTTTGTTCAGTTAAACTAGCCAAGTTTACAGATAATATATCATCATCATTAGCACTATTTCCATCTGCTGGATCATTTCCAGGAATAAAAGATGGGTATGGATTTCCTATTAAATTAAATCCATTGGTATTGGATGTTATTGCAATTCCTACATCTGCTACAGGCATAGTTCCTGTAAAAGCAATATCACCTGAAGCGGCTAATTTTAAAGATCTTCCATCACCAGAAACAAAATTTCCTGTTCCAGAAGCGCCAGTTTGATAATATTCCCATCCAGGCGTGGCGTTGTTATAATCGCCTAATCCTCTGTTATCAGCATCAATATCTCCTGTAGCCAATCCTTCTGTAGAGGCAAATAAATCAATGTCTTGACCTACTACTGGGGAAGATATTAAATACCAATTTGTAGTTCCAATTGTTCTGTTATAGGTAATGTTACCACTTGAAGTTCCTCCAACGATTAGTGAGGATCCTGAATTAGCAGTAACTGTTCCGCTATTGGAAAGGTTACCGGTAACTGTTAAACCAAATCCTGTATTAACAGTTACCGAACTTCCAGACTCAACTGTTAAAAAGGGAGCAGTAAGATCTGAAGTAACATTTGTAGAACTTGAGTTTGTCACTGTATATTTACTATCTATAGCTAAATTGTTCACTCCAAAGTTTTCGCCAGCACCTTGATTATCAGAAGAAAATCTTATCCCATTGATTCCTGAGATTGTACTAGTTGGAACAAAGTTATTTCCTGAAGCTGCACCAAAAGTATAAGAGTATGTGCCATCTTCATTATACGTAAAAGTAAAGCTTAAACTTGTACTAGCACTATATCCTTGAGCAATTGAAAAATCTGTTCCTCCATCATTTAATTGCCAGTTAGATTCTCCACCTACAAATTTTAATGTTATTACAGCGGCACCATCATCTAACAGCTGTAAAAAAACTTGTCCACCTGACGCAACATTTGTACTGTGCCCGATATCAACACTAAATCTGTCTCCCATTTGTAATGTAGCATCAAAGTTTCTGTCAGCAGTTGCAGAATTACCACCACCGCTTCCACCGGCAAATAATCCAAAACTATTAGTCCCTTGTCCTGTGGTGCCTAAATAATGACCGCCTGAACCAGAGATAGATAACGACCAAGAAGCAAATCCAGTTCCTTGATCACTTCCATCTGCCCAAGTACCACCGTAGCTAGAACCTACATCAGCACCAATTGGAAAGAACGTAGTACCTAATTGTGCATTCACATTAGCACTGAGAAAAACTAACAAAACTATAAAAACGTAATTTTTTTTCATAAATATTTAATTTAATGATAATTATATAGCCTAAAAATAGAGAAATATTCACTTTAACAAAATTAAGAAAGTTCCGAAATCGGTTTCGTGTTAATAAGTAGGCCTTAAAATCACTAAAAAACGCTCAATTGAAATCTTCAATTGAGCGTTTATAGTATTTATAACTAAATAGTTAAGGAATTTACCCTTTAATTTTCTCTTTAAACTTACTAAATTTAGAGTCTTTATTTTTAGGCCAGCTATTATTAGAAGTATCTACATCTGCAGTTTCTAAATCAGGATCAATAGTGATGTTTGTTATTTCCTTATCTGAGTTGATAGCCTTTGTAATTTGGTTATCATCGTATCTCCAGATTTGTGCAGGATATGTTTTTCTAGATTTTGTTCCGTCTTTATAAGTAAACTCTACAATGATTGGCATAACTAAGCCTCCTGGTTTGTCAAATGTTATTTCATAGAAAAAATTAGAATTTGCTTTTTTAGCACTATCCTCACTAAAAGTAAGTCCTTCAGTTTTATCTTCTATAAATTTAACGTTCTCTTCATCACCATTTTCAGCATAGAATTTTTTTACGTTTTTAATTCCGATATCAGTAACGTCTGTAGTGTAAAACCAGCCTCTCCAAAACCAGTCTAAATCTAAACCGGAAGCATCTTCCATCGTTCTAAAGAAATCAGCAGGAGTGGGGTGTTTAAACATCCATCGTTGTGAATACGTTCTAAAAGCATGGTCAAATAATTCGTGACCCATAATCGTTTCACGTAAAATCCATAAAGCTGTAGCTGGCTTTCCGTACGCATTATTTCCAAATTCATACACGTTGTCACCTTTCGTCATAATTGGAGCAATTTTAGATTGCAATCCGCTCATGTAACCTACAATGTCTTTAGGATAACCTCTTGTAATTGGAAAATCTTTATCATATGCTAATTCTGCTAGCATTTCTACATAAGAATTTAAACCTTCATCCATCCAAGTCCACTGACGTTCATCCGAATTTACAATCATAGGGAAGAAGTTATGTCCTACTTCATGAATTGTCACTTTAATCATTTTATATTTTTCCTTATCAGAATAGGTTCCATCAGGATTAGGTCTTCCTGGATTAAAACAAATTTGTGGATATTCCATTCCCATTTGTCCATCTACAGAAATAGCTTTGTGATATGGGTAATCAAAAGTATATTTAGAATAGGTTTTTAAAGTCTGTGCAACTGCTCTTGTAGAATGTTCTCCATATAATGGATTTGCTTCTTTAGAATAGTAAGAATAAGCCATTACGGTTTTTCCGTTAATGTCAACAGCCATTCCATCCCAAATAAATTTTCTTGAAGTAGCAAATGCATAATCTCTTACATTCTTTGCTAAGAATTTCCATGTCTTTGTTTTCTTAGCTCTTTTCTTCTCTAATTTAATTGCTTCTTCTTGTGTGTGAATGACAATGGGATTGTCAAAAGTCTTTTTAGCAATTGCTAATCTTTCTAATTGTGTTTTGGTAAGTACTTCTTTTTCATTTAATAAAACTCCTGTTGCCCCTAACATATGATCTTCTGGAGTTGTAATATTTACTTCATAATCTCCAAATTCTAATGCAAATTCACTTCGTCCCCAAAACTGATCATTTTGCCAACCTTCTACGTTATCATAAACACAAAGTCTTGGAAAGAACTGAGCAATCACATAATTGTTGTTTCCATCTTCTGAAAAATGCTCAAAACCTGATCTTCCATTATCTTTTGTGTGATCATTAATATTGTACCACCATTTGATATTGAAAACAAACTTTTCATTTGAAGCCAATGGCTTTGGTAAATTGATTCTCATCATAGTTTGTACTATAGTGTATGATAAGTCTGAACCATCTTCATTAGTAACACTCATAATATTATGGCCACCATCAAAAGGCTTGTCTACATAAGTTGACTTGAATTTAGCTTTTGTAGTTTCTACAGGAATACTTGTAGTTTTAATATCTGGTGATTTAGAATCTGCTGCACGCATATTTTGGTCTAATTGTACCCATAAATACGCTAGCTCATCTACAGAATTATTGTGATATGTGATTTTTTCACTACCCGTAATTCTCTCTTTGTCATCATCTAGAAAGATGTCCATTACATAATCAACTTTTTGTTGTGTATAATTGATACCTGGAGCACCAGAGGCAGTTCTTTGACTGTTTGGTGTTGCTAATACATCTTTAAGTTGTCTAAATTTATTTTGATTTGTGTGTCCTTTCTGAGTTTTTTTAGGACTGTCTTGAGCAGAAACAACAGCCGTGATAAACAACATAGAAAGTAGTAAAGAAGTTAGTTTCTTCATATTCTAAATTTTATATTTTTAAAATGAGCGTGAATTTAATAATAACGGCTTAGAATCTTAATAAAACCTTAGAGTTTTAACAAAGCTTTATCATTTTTTTTATTGAGGATTTTACTAACTTTTTTCTTTCCAACTTTCATTTTTACTACGTTTTGTTGTTCCGGAAAATGTTGGGTAAGAATTTTATTGTTTATTTCTAAAGAAGTAAAGTTTTCTACTTCTTTTATTTCTAAATAAAAATAAACTAGATCTGCGTCATATTCTTTTCCTAAATAATTGAATTGAAGACTCTTATTGTTAATTGAAAATTTTAGTTTTTCTTTCAAATAGTTAGCAAAATAAGTATCAGATTCTTTTAATTCTTTTTTTGTGTTAAGTTGTAAATCGAGATTATAATCTTGGTTTAAAGCAGTTTCAATATCATCCATAAAAACATTGATGATAATTTCTAAACTTTTTGCATCTTGATTGTATTCTATTTGAGTTAAGCTTAAATAGTATTTATGAGCAGAAAATGCAAGTAAAGGAATGATAACTAGTAGCAGTAATTTTTTTGAGTAGGGCATAAAAAATCTTATGGACTGTTTAGTTATTCTTCTTGAGCTTTATCCATTATTTCTAAATAACTAACACTTTCTTTTCTTAAAATATAAATCAATTCGATTTTTCTATTTTGTCTAAATAGATCTTCAATTCCTAAAGGTTTACAATATTCTAAAAAGTGATAGTATTTTCCGGGTGGTATTTTTAAATCATTCTCAAAAAAGGGCTCACCAAATTCACTGACTAACATCGATGGAAATTTCTTCTGAAATTCCATCTCTCTTCTAAGTGCCCACATTCTTTCAGAATATTTAAAAGCGATGACTGCTGTTGCACCAGCACCAGCAAAGTAGGTTGTTGGATCTACATTGTTTATAGGAGGTTTTACGTTTTGATCGATATAATCTCCATCATAAATTACCCGCATATTTACTTTTGAAAAATCTAAGGTTCTTTTTAAAGCTTCTCCTTTTCTGTCTTCGGGAGTTTTTTTAAGGTCTAAGGATAAAAAGCCATCTAAATCGTTTCTCTTTAGAATTACTTCATCTAATTCGTAGGTATTGTCTATCATAAAGACATCTAATACTTCTGATCTAAATATAAAGTTGTTGATAACCCGATAAATGGTTTTATGTTGTACAGAACTAAATTGTAAAGTATCACCAATGGAAACGATTATTTTATAATCACCAAAGTCATTAGAAAATGTTCCTTTGTTGGTTTTTAAATTAAGAATAGTTGCATTATTAACAACTCCACTAGAGTCTTTCACTTTACCTAAGAGCCAGAAATTATTTTTCTGAGCGAGTAGGGAAGTAGCACTAGTAATTAAAAGGATTAGCAGTAGTTTTTTTATCACAACAATAGTATTAAGTATTATAAAAATACAATATAGAATTTTGAAAATTGTAAAAACTTATGTTAAAGCTAGTTTTGTTTTAATTCTTTTAAATAATTAGTACTTTTTTCTTTGAGTAACTCAAGTATATCCAGTACTTTTTTTTGTTTGTATAGTTCTCTTATATTGAATTGTTTACAGTAATCTATAAAAGAAAAAATACTCTTTTCTGGAATTTTTAAATCAATGAAAAAGTCTTTTCCAATATCTTCTAGAACATTTTTAGAAGAAAATGTATTGGAAGTAATTTTTCTTAGTCTGTCTTTCTTTTTATTTTTTGAACCCAAACCTATTATACCACCAACACCTTTAAAAGACCTTGTAGGATCTGAGTTTCGAGTACTTAGCTTAGACAATCCGTTTTGAGAGGCATCGTAATTTTTAGGCTGACCTTCTTTAGCTTTGTCTGAAATTTCTACAATCAGATCTAGCATGCTTTTGGTTAGTTTAGCAATGGAGTCTTTAGGGACTTTTCTTCTATCGGTTAATAAATTTCCAGTTAAGTCATGATTTTTGAGAACAATTTCATCTAAAACATAATTTTTCTTATCCAATACAATATTCAATTTCTGAGAAAACAATATTTGATCAGTAATGACTTCTTTGACACTTAAATATTGTACAGAAGTAAATTCTATGGTATCACCTAACGAAACCACCAAACGATACTGTCCATAATCATTAGAAAATGTTCCTTTTTCAGTATTTAAATTTACTATATGAACATCTTTTATAAGATTAATTGAATCTCTTACCATTCCATGGAGCCAAATCTTTTTTTGAGCTCCCATTTGTAATGACATTAGTAATAGTAAAAAGAGGATAATTTTCTTTTTCAAATGTAAAATTGTATTCAATTAGTTTCTACACAAATTAAGGTATTTAAGGTCTTAAACGCTATTAAAAATCAAATAAAGTTTTGTTAATTCACCACACTATTGTGTATTTTTGATTTTATGAAGAGACTTATCATTGCCAGTACATCTGCCATTCACGGAAGTAATTATCTAGAATATTTATTACCAACCTTATCTAAATTTTTTAGTGATGTAAAAACTATTCTATTCATTCCTTATGCAAGACCTAGTGGTATTTCTTATGATGAGTATACAGCACTAGTCGCAAAAGCGTTTAAAAACATTCATAAAGATGTGGTGGGAATTCACCAGTTTGATTCTCCTATTGAAGCGATCAAAGAAGCTGCAGCAATTTTTACCGGCGGAGGAAACACTTTCGAATTAGTAAATCAATTATATAAGCATCAATTATTACCTGTTCTTTCTGAAGTTTTAAATAGCGGAACCCCTTATCTAGGAACCAGCGCAGGAAGTAATATTTGTGGGGTTTCTATGATGAATACAAACGATATGCCTATTGTCTATCCTCCAAGTTTTAAAACTTTAGGAATCATTCCATTTAATATTAATGCTCATTATTTAGATCCTATTCCAAATTCAAAACATATGGGAGAAACACGTGAAACTAGAATAAAAGAATTTCATATGTATAATGATACAACTGTTTTGGGTTTGCGAGAAGGAAGTTGGCTAGAAGTTATAGATTCTACAGTAATATTAAAAGGAAACCTGACCGCCAGATTGTTTCAAAAGGATACAACTCCTATAGAATTACCGACAAATTCTGTCGTAAAAATTTAGTAGCTAACATGACCCACAATCTCTAAACCGTAACCAATAATTCCAACTCGTTTCGTTTGTTGTGTATTGGTCATTAGTTCAATTTTACTGATATTTAAGTTATGTAAAATCTGTGCTCCAATACCAAAATCTTTATTATCCATAGCCATGATAGGAGCTTTCATCTCTCCATTAGCTTGATTTTCCTTTAGGATATGTAATCTGTTTAATAAATTTTGAGATTGATTTTGCTGATTGATAAATAAAATAGCTCCTTTTCCATTTTCATTGATGGCTTGAAACATTTGATCTAATTTTTTATCAGCATTATTCGTTAGCGTACCTAATATATCATTGTTTACCAAAGTAGAGTTCACTCTTGTTAAAACAGGTTCGTCGGCTTTCCAAACACCTTTAGTTAAGGCTATATGTACTTGATTATTAGTAGTTTGTTGGTAAGCTCTTAATCTAAAATCTCCAAATCTAGTAAGAATAGTAAAATCTTCTTTTTTATCAATTAAAGAATCGTGTTCCATTCTATAAGCTACTAAATCTTCAATTGAAACTATTTTGATATCAAACTTCTTAGCAACTTCCATCAGTTGAGGAAGTCTTGCCATGGTTCCGTCCTCGTTCATGATTTCAACAATCACACCAGCAGGCTCTAATCCGGCTAAACGAGCAAAATCAATTGCAGCTTCTGTATGCCCAGTTCTTCTAAGAACTCCACCTTCTTTAGCTTTTAAAGGAAAAATATGTCCAGGTCTAGCTAAATCAAAAGGTTTTGTGTCTTTGTCAATTAAGGCTTTTACAGTTTTAGCTCTGTCAGCTGCTGAGATACCAGTAGTAACACCTTTTCCACGTAAATCAATAGAAACGGTAAAAGCAGTTTCCATAGGATCAGTGTTGTTATTTACCATCATCCCTAATTCTAATTCTTTACAGCGTTTCTCAGTTAAGGGAGTACAAATCAACCCACGACCATGAGTTGCCATAAAGTTGATCATTTCTGGAGTGACCATTTCTGCTGCAGCAACAAAATCTCCTTCATTCTCTCTGTTTTCATCATCTACAACAATGATTACTTTTCCATTTCTGATGTCTTCAATAGCTTCTTGTATTGAATTTAGCTGAATCGCTTTATTACTAGTATTTGTGGGAATCATTGATTTTTTTATTCTGAAGATTTTGACTTTCTCATGAATCTTGTTAATGGTTGCAAAAATACGTCAATATTAAATAATCCCATACCTTTTGAGGCTCTTCTTGTTAAGAAAAATGCAAAAGGAATCATAACAATACTTGAAACCCATGATCCTATGACAGCTGTTAAAGAACTTTCTTCTGCTAAATTTCTACCAAAGGTATTTGCAAAAAAGTAAATTACGTAAATCGATATCGCTAAAATCATAGGCAATCCAAAGCCACCTTTTCTTATAATGGATCCTAGTGGAGCCCCTATGAAAAATAAAATGAGACAAGAAAGTGAAATAGCAATTCTATTATGAAATTCGATATCATACAAATTCATCTTTTTTCTACGATATTTCATGTTTTTGTTGTCACTTTTTACATTACTTAATGAGGATTTAGCTTTATTAATAGCACTATTTAACACAATCATTTTTCCAGCAAGATCAAAATTATCTAATGTTATTGGTTCTAGATTGCTAGTTCTTAAAGAGTCATCAACTTTGTGTAATTGCTCTGCATTTATTTTTAAATAGATACTTTTAGCTTTAGAACTTATATAGTTATCGTAGGATATTTTTAAGGTAGGTAAGGTGTCTTTTAGCTGATTTAAGCTAAGCATATTATAATTTTTGGTGTACTTTTCTTCATCTAAATCATCATCTGAAAATTTAGAAATATCAATATTAAAAGCATATTCTTTAAAACTAGCGTTAGATGCAGGCATCTTGTCTTTATTATTGATAGTTCGGTTTTTTTGAACATAATCTTCATGATAAAAACCATCATATAAAACAAGCGTCATGTATTTACTACCTTCTTCACTAATAATTTTCCCTCTTTCTGCTGTAATAACTTTTTTATTTCCTCTGAGTGATGAAAGATCATAAATCAGAACTTTTTTTAGCAGGTTTTTTTCTTCTCCATACTTTTCATCAAATTTAATTTGATAATTCGGAATCTCAGTATTAAAACTACCTGGTACTAAAGCTAAAGCAGGTGTTTTCTTTTTAATATTATTGGTAAGGTTCTTTTGTTTTAAAGTAGCATATGGAAACACATAATTTAAGGAGATAAAATTTAAAACACTAATTAAAAAGGTTATCACTATTAATGGCCTCATAAACCTCATTAAAGAAATACTTGCCGATTTTGCAGCTGCGAATTCATAATTTTCAGAAAAATTACCCATCGCCATGATAGAGGATAAAAGAACGGCTATCGGCAAAGCTTGCGAAGTAACAACCAAAGCAGTATAATAGAGAAATTTTAAAATAAAAAAGATGCTAATTCCTTTTCCTGCGATACTTTCAAAAGCAATCCAAAGTGCTTGCATGACAAGTACAAAAAGAATGATTAGAAAAGTTGCAAAAAACGGAACTAAGAAAGACTTTATGATATAACGATCTAGAATTTTCATTTAATCTATCAGGTAATCTAGTTTTTCATATTTAGCTTTATCAAATTGAAATAGTTGATCCGAAATTACTTGATTGCTCTTAAATTGATTGATGGTTAAGGTAGTTTTAGCACCATTGGCACCAAATTGTATCAATTGATAAATATGTTTCGTTTTAGAATCGATACCAAGATTTACTTTTACAATCTCAGAATTGCTATCGATAGGTGTGAGCTCTACAAATTGAATTTTCCGTCCCTTTATATTCACCATTTTACCCATTTCATAATTATATCCATCTTTATAAAAGGTAAGTAATTTAGAAGGATAAATGAATCCGTCATTTTCACTTACATCTTGATCATTGATAGTCACTTCTTTTTCATCATGATTAATTACATATAATTTATTTCCTCCAAAAATGAATGTATTACCTAGATAATCTAAATTGTATTTCTCTCCTTGTAGGGTAATTTTACCATTGATGGGTAATTCATCACCTTCCTTAATACCAGCATCTTTGTTAACTAATGAAGTGCTAAAATTAATTTGCATGTTAGTATATGCTCCCATTTTTACAGAAACTTCATCTAATAATTGTTTTGCTTTTTCTTGAGAAAAAACAATAGTACTCATTGTAAAAGCAATTAAAAATAATCCAACTTTTTTCATTCTATCCATTTTTTTCATTCTCTAATAATTGTTCTAAAGCCACCAAATCAGCAACCAAAACTTGTCTGGCTTTACTTCCTTCAAAATGTCCTACTATTCCGGCAGCTTCTAACTGATCAATTAATCGTCCAGCTCTATTATACCCTAATTTTAATTTTCGTTGCAATAAAGAAGCTGATCCTTGTTGCGCTATTACTATAATTTCAGCAGCTTCTCTAAATAACTTATCTCTATCTGCGATGTCTATATCAATACCTGTGCCACCTTCTTCACCAACATATTCTGGTAATAAGTGTGCTTCAGGATAGGCTCTTTGAGAACCAATAAAATCTGTTATTTTTTCAACTTCAGGAGTGTCTACAAAAGCACATTGAATTCTGTCTATTTCATTCCCTGCAGTATATAGTAAATCTCCTCTACCAATTAATTGATCGGCTCCACCGGCATCTAAAATTGTTCTAGAATCTATTTTTGAGGTTACCCTAAAAGCTATTCTAGCTGGGAAATTGGCCTTAATAATTCCGGTAATTACATTGACAGAAGGTCTTTGTGTTGCTACAATTAAATGAATTCCAATGGCTCTAGCTAACTGAGCTAAACGTGCAATCGGTGTTTCTACTTCTTTACCAGCCGTCATAATCAAATCGGCAAATTCATCTATAACTAAAACGATATACGGTAAAAATTGATGACCATCATTTGGATTTAATTTACGTGCTTTAAATTTTGTGTTGTATTCTTTGATATTACGAACCATCGCAGTTTTTAATAGATCGTAACGATTGTCCATTTCTATACACAACGAATTTAACGTGTGTACTACTTTGGTAGTATCGGTGATAATTGCTTCTTCTGTGTCTGGCAGTTTAGCTAAATAGTGACGTTCAATTTTGTTGAATAAAGTTAATTCTACTTTTTTAGGATCCACCAAAACAAACTTTACTTCTGCAGGATGTTTACGATAGAGTAGGGAAGTCAATACTGCGTTTAAGCCTACAGATTTTCCTTGTCCGGTTGCACCAGCCATTAATAAGTGAGGCATTTTGGCTAAATCAACTACAAATGTTTCATTAGAAATTGTTTTCCCTAACGCAATAGGAAGTTCCATTTTTGACTCTTGAAACTTCTTTGAAGCGATAACAGAATACATAGAAACGATGGTCGATTTCTTATTAGGAACTTCTATCCCAATAGTCCCTTTACCAGGAATTGGGGCAATAATTCTAATACCAAGAGCCGATAAAGACAGCGCAATATCATCCTCTAAGTTTTTAATTTTAGAAATTCTGATTCCTGCTTCTGGAACAATTTCATACAATGTAATTGTTGGACCTACCGTTGCTTTAATTTGGGCAATTCCAATTTTATAATTTTTAAGGGTCTCTACAATCTTGTTTTTATTCTGTTCTAGTTCTTCAGGATCTATAGAAATACTTTCGTTGTATTGTTTTAATAGGTTAAGAGTAGGGAATTTAAAGTTCCCTAATTCTAAAGTTGGGTCAAATTCACCAAAATCTTTCACTAATTTTTCTGACAAATTCTCAGTAACATTCTCTTCTTCTTTTACCTCTTCTACATCAATAGCTACCACAACTTCTTCTTCACTTTTCTTTGGGGTTTCTTTTTGTAAGACAGTTTTTTCAACTGTTGTTTCTTCTTCGATCTCTTTTGAATCGTTAATACCCGAATGATTTTGAATGGTAGGCTTTAGGTTTTCTAAGGATAGTTCAAATTCAGATTTCTCTTTAGAATCTTCTTTTTCCGATTCAGAACTTATTTCAATCGTATCACTTTCAATATCATTTTCTGATTCAGATAATGCTTCATCTGTTGGAACTTTTTTTGATCTGAATTTATTGATTAATAATTCGGGTGTTATTTTAAAACGAATAGTTAAATACGCCATCAATAAGAACAAGAGGATGATTCCTAAACCCGTTTTCCCAATAAATAATTGTAAATATTGATTGATCTCATATCCAATGACTCCTGAGTTTAGAGAGGCTGATTCATTTAGAAACCCAAGAGAAACAGAAATCCACAACATTCCTAATAACGCCCAATTATAAGATAGTATTAACTTTGAGAGTCTTGTTTTTAACAACCAAAACAGACCTGTTTTAAATAATAAATACGGAATAATAAAAGCTCCTAAACCAAAACCTTCATAAATAAAAAAGTTACTAAGATTGGCACCTACTTTTCCTAATAAGTTTTCACCTTGTACAGATTTATTTGAAAACTGATCAATGATACTCTGATCTTCTTGCCAACTAAAGAAAAAAGAAATAAAAGCCACTAAAAGAAATAAAGAAAACAACAATAAAAAAGATCCAATTACTGTCTGTGTCTGTCTACTTTTAAAAAAAGTGACAACAACGTTGGGTTTTGTTGATTTTATTTTAGCAGAAGTTTTGGTCTTTTTTGCCATGTAAGTACAAGTAAGTTTAAAAGGTAAATATAACTATTTACTTAGAAAAGCAATGCTATTTTAGGGAAGTATATGATGCCTGCTATAATTAACGAAATGATGGCAGCAATACCAGCAGAGCCAGCAGAAACATCTTTTATAAAACCAATCTTTTTATGATAGTCTGGATGCACAAAATCTGCTAATTTTTCGATACCTGTGTTTAATGATTCTGCAACTAATACAAGTCCGATAATTAGTATTTGAAAGAGCCATTCTGTGGTGCTGATCTCAAAATAAAATCCAGCTATGGTTACTATAATTGCTGCACATAGCTGGACTTTGATACTACTTTCTGTTTTTATTAAAAACCCGATACCACGAAGTGAAAACTTGATACTTCGTAAGCGTTCTATGATAAAATTATCAGACGGATTTTTCAAAAAACTATATTATTTAATGGAAGCTAAAGCTACTTCGTAATTTGGTTCTTGTCCTACTTCTGGAACTTGTTCCGTATAGACAACTTCTCCTTTTGAGTTGATTACTACAATAGCTCTAGAATGAAGATTTGCAAATGCACCATCTATAATTTCTACGCCATAATTTTTTCCAAAACTTCCATCAACAAAGTCAGAAAGCATTTCTACATTTTCAATTCCTTCTGCACCACAAAAACGCGCCTGAGCAAATGGTAAATCTCTAGAAATACACAATACTTTTGTGTTTGCTAATCCTGCAGCTGATTTATTAAAAGTTCTAATCGAAGTAGCACAAACGCCTGTATCTACACTTGGAAAGATGTTTAAAATTAAATTTGATCCAGCGTAATCCGATAAAGATTTATTGGATAAGTCAGCAGCTTTTAATGAAAAGTCTTGCGCTTTAGATCCTGTAGTTGGTAATTCTCCTATAGTATTTGTTGGTGTTCCACCTAATGTAATTGAAGCCATTTTTTATGTTTTTTATATTCACAAAAGTAAGAATATAAAGCTATTAAATTTGTTTCATTTTTGTTAATTATTACCTCGAATATTATAAATATCTTCGTGCCAGATTTCAAATCATCCCATGAATTTATCTATCTACACCAAAGAATTTCGATATAACTGGAAGCTGGCTGCTCCAGTGATGTTAGGAATGCTGGGACATACTTTTGTGAGTTTTGTAGATAATATTATGGTAGGTCAGCTCGGAACAGCGGAACTAGCCGCAGTTTCTCTCGGAAATAGTTTTATGTTTATTGCCATGTCTTTAGGAATTGGATTTTCTACAGCCATCACCCCTTTAATCGCTGAAGCAGATTCCTCAAATAATTTTTTGAAAGCAAAATCGACTTTTAAACACGGCTTATTTTTATGTACCGTTTTAGGGATTGCCTTGTTTTTATTATTATTCTTTGCAAAACCACTACTATACTTTATGAAGCAACCTCCAGAGGTTGTCGATTTAGCCTTGCCATATTTAGATTTGGTTGCTTTTTCTTTAATTCCTTTGATTGTTTTTCAAGCTTTTAAGCAGTTTAGTGATGGATTGTCCATGACAAAATATCCAATGTACGCAACTTTAATAGCCAACATTGCCAATGTAATTCTTAACTATATTTTAATTTTTGGAAAATTTGGGTTTCCAGCAATGGGAATCTTGGGAGCAGCCTACGGAACTTTAATTTCTCGTTTTATCATGTTGGCATATTTATGGTTATTATTGATGAAAAAAGAAAAATCGAAAGCGATTGTCACCAACATCAAATTTTTTGTATTGGAGAAATTAATGTTAAAAAAAATCATCAGTCTAGGGGCACCTAGTGCTATGCAAATGTTTTTTGAAGTAGCTATTTTTACTGCTGCTATATGGTTGAGTGGTTTGTTGGGTAAAAATCCACAAGCAGCCAATCAAATTGCTTTAAACCTGTCTTCGATGACCTTTATGGTCGCCATGGGACTTAGCGTTGCAGCTATGGTACGAGTTGGAAATCAAAAGGGATTGCTCAATTATACAGAATTGAGAAGAATTGCTTTTTCAATTTTCTTATTTGCGGTGATTTTAGCAACTGGTTTTGCCATAACGTTTTTAATTTTACGTTTTCAATTGCCAAAAATATATGTCGATTTTGACGATGCTATCAATTTTACAGACAATATGGAAGTAGTGAGTATTGCTTCACAATTGTTATTAGCAGCAGCAATTTTTCAAATTAGTGATAGTGTTCAAGTTGTTGTATTAGGAGCCTTACGTGGTTTACAAGACGTAAAAATTCCAACAATTATAACATTTGTTGCGTATTGGGCAATTGGTTTTCCTGTCAGTTATTTTTTAGGAAAAGAAGAAGCTTATGGTAGTTTTGGAATCTGGTTAGGTTTATTGGCCGGATTATCTTCTGCAGCTGTTTTATTATACCTTCGCTTTAATTATTTAACTTTAAAGTTGATTAGAAAAGCATCGTAAATTATTAAAATTAGGTGACTGAGGCTCTCGAAGTCATATTGAAATGTAAAACACTTGTGGTTTCGAGAGCCTCAACCACCAAAAAATAACAATAATGACTTTAGATATAAAGTCGCAATAATTAAACTATAATGGATTTACCTAAATTTTTATTAGCAGATAACACCGATTTCCCTGAAGATATATTTGTGTTACACACAGAGTTCCCACGTTTTTTAATCAATTTAAAAGATGATGAAATTGAATGGTTTGAAGATCTTTCTGGTGAAAAAGAAGAAGATATAGCAGGTGAAGTTTCTAACTTAATAGATTTAGCGTCTCAGTTTTATGACGAACAAATGGAAGGCTATGATTAAGTTTAATTCATCATTCTTTCACTGGTAAATAATGCTTTTTTAGAAAGGCTTTAAATTTAGGTTCACTTCTGTAAGGATCAAATTCAGGGTATTGATTTACGCTACTAGCTCTATAAGGATTCGTAATTTTATTCATATAGAAATACATAGAGTCTCGGTTCTTTTGAATGGCAAAAAACATCGATTTCACATAATTTCTTTTCACATAGTTATCTAAAACATTACGAACTTCTTGTGTATCTCCTAAATAACCATACACAGCTCCTTTATTTAAGTAATACTGTCTGTTTTTTTTATGTTGTTCTAAGTAGACCAATGCTTCTTTATATTCGCCTTTGTAGTAGTGGTAATCGAAATAAATGTATTTATCACGATCCCCATTAAAGACTTCCATAAAGCTTTTATCTTCTAATAATTTTTTGGCCTCGTCAAATTTTTTGACATATAAGAGCGCATAGAAATATCTGTTAGAGTTTAGATAATTTTTTGGACTTAACTCATAGAATTTTTTTTGGTATTCATAT
>TARA_R110001632_G_scaffold167657_5_pt1 | contig 45674 bp, 42 predicted proteins | sample TARA_R110001632 | Tara Oceans TARA_R110001632 (sample SAMEA4398266) | marine metagenome | biome: Polar Biome; feature: [SRF] surface water layer (ENVO:00010504); material: water (ENVO:00002006), including particulate matter (ENVO:01000060) such as... | depth 5 m
TTTAATGGTTAGAATTTCCCCTTATAAGAAAGAAAAAAACGAGTAACCGATGGCCAAAACGACTAAATGGAACGGGAAATACATTCATCCCTATGCTGAACATGGAAAGAAGAGCGAGCAAGTGAAGAAAGTCACTGTCTCGATCCCTCTTAAAGTGCTTAAAGTATTAACGGATGAGCGTACCCGCAGACAAGTAAACAATCTTCGTCACGCGACGAATTCAGAATTATTGTGTGAAGCGTTTTTGCATGCTTTCACTGGGCAGCCTTTGCCAAACGATAACGACTTGCAAAAAGACAACGACAATCGTATTCCTAGTGATGCCTTGCGTATCATGCAAGAAATGGGAATAGATATTGATTCAGAAGAATAGCCCATTTAATTGGGCTATTCAGTTATGTGTAACACTAAGCAGAATTTTTAATTAAGCGTAGTCGTATTGCCCACCACGTGATAGCCCCTGTTGATAAGCAGGACGGGCATGAATACGTTTTACATACGCGTCGATATTTGGATATTCCCCAGAAATATTGCGTGATGCCATCGCTTCTAGTGGAAAACTCATTTGTATATCTGCACCTGATAACGCTTCACCGGCAAACCACTCATTATCAGCCAAGTGCTGCTCAACATATTTAAGGTTGGCAACAAGGTTTAAGCCAAAGTAGCCATCCATTACCTTATCCGCAATTTTATTAGCCACCATTTTAACGAAGAACGGCTTGGCGTTTTGACGTACTTTATCAAACACCAGCTTCGCGACCATGGGAGGCATCAATGTACCTTCGGCAAAATGTAACCAATAAGTATATTGACGATACGCTTCAGTATCAGCTTGCGGGATCAGTGCTTTATCACTGTATTTGCGGGCTAAATAGTCAATAATTGCTCCAGATTCAGCGACCGTCACTTCACCATCAGTGATCACTGGGGATTTCCCCAACGGGTGAATTTTTTTCAACGACTCTGGAGCCAAATTAGTCTGCCCATCACGTTGGTAGCGTTGAATCTCATATTCAACCCCCAGCTCCTCTAACATCCATAGAATACGCTGAGAACGGGAATTATTTAGATGGTGAAGTATAATCATGGAGAAGCCTTAAATTTAATGAGTTATATAATTAAGTAAGCTACGCGCAAAACATGAAACTGGCTCATCAAATTTATGAATATGTGCGCATACGAAGCTATCTTAGTTGATACCTTAAAAGAAAAAGAGCCGGAGATATCGCATCATCCAGCTCTTTGATAATTCACTTTAAAAACAAAAGCTTGTACTATTTTCCAGATGGGTCCAAGCTAGAAAAATATGCCGCTAAGTTTTCGACATCAGTATCACTTAAACCCGCAACCATAGGTGCCATAATCATATTTTTACGTTCGCCTGAGCGAAACGCTTTTAGCTGAATCGATAAATATTGCTCTTTTTGCCCTGCTAGATTCGGATACATAGGAATTTGCGATATTCCGTTAGCGCCATGACATGCCACACACGTCGCCGCTTTAGATTTACCAGCTGCAATGTCGCCAGCGAAAACGTTAGTTGATAGGATGGCGGTCATTGACAGACTCACCACTACACATGTTTTTGATATTAGATTCATAATTGGTCCTTAAAATAACGTCAGTTTTACAATAACCCATTTTACTCGTAATAAAATAGAGGCAGAACGTGAATTTAGATCATTCATATGCAACGCAATTAGGTGACTTAGGTGCCTATGCTCAACCTCTAGAGGTTGCTAACCCTAAACTCATTGAGGTCAACCACACTTTACGCGAAGCGCTGCAACTCCCTGCATCATGGTTTACGCAATCTACCATAACGTCGATGCTATTTGACAACACAAGTTCATTTACGAGGCATTCTTTTGCACAAAAGTATGGTGGTCATCAGTTTGGCGGCTGGAATCCTGACTTAGGTGATGGTCGAGGTTTACTGCTTGGTGAAACACTAGACAAAAATGGTCAGCGCTGGGATTTACATCTAAAGGGCGCGGGACCAACCCCGTACTCTCGCTTTGCTGATGGCCGTGCGGTACTGCGCTCAACTTTACGCGAGTATCTTGCCAGCGAAGCCTTGCATCATTTGGGGATCCCTACTTCTAGAGCTCTGTGCTTGATAACGAGTGATGAACCCGTGTACCGGGAAAAACAAGAGCGAGCGGCGATGATGATCCGCGTCAGCCAAAGTCATATCCGCTTTGGTCATTTCGAATATTTTTACCACAGTGGCCAAACAGATAAGCTTGACCGTTTATTTAATTATAGCTTAGAGCATCACTTTTCAACCTGTGCAAAACAAGAAAATCCGCATTTCGCTATGCTCGAGCGTATCGTAATGGATACCGCCAGCATGATCGCAAAATGGCAAGCATTCGGCTTTAATCACGGAGTAATGAATACGGACAACATGTCGATACACGGGATTACCTTCGATTTTGGTCCTTACGCCTTCTTAGATGATTTCGACCCAAAATTTGTGTGTAACCATTCTGATCACCAAGGACGATATGCTTTTGAGCAGCAACCGGGTATCGGTTTATGGAACTTAAATGCTCTGGCGCATGCATTTACACCTTATTTAAGTATCGAGCAAATTAAAGATGCTTTAGGAAAATACGAAGGACAACTGTTAAGTGAATTTTCTCATCTCATGCGTCAGAAACTCGGCCTATATACCGCAAGCCCATCTACCGCTGAATTAGTTAATCGCTGGTTAGATTTAATCTCTCAAGATAAACGAGACTATCACATAAGCTTTCGCCTGCTATGTGAGGTAGATGAACATCAACCCAATACACAACTTGTGGATCACTTCATTCAACGAGAAGCGGTACAAAGCTGGCTAAACCAATATCAGCAAGCTTTGATTGAGCAAAACATTCCTGTCGATGACCGCCAGAACAAAATGCGTGGCGTAAATCCGCAATATGTTTTACGTAATTATCAGGCTCAGCTCGCTATTGACGCTGCAGAAGAAGGGGACTTTTCTCGTTTTAAAAAGTTCTTGCAGGTGCTGCAACAGCCATTCGAATCTAAGTCTGAATATGCAGATTTTGCAAAACCGCCACCCGATTGGGGAAAACAAATGGAAATTTCATGCAGCAGTTAATCGAAATAACTAAGGATAAACCCTTTGTTGAAAATGAATATCCGATGTTAGGCTACGCTTCACGATACATATTAAGGTTGTACTCTATCGATGCAACTAATACAGCGATGGTTTCTTAGATAGTGAAAATACGCCATTTAAAACACGTAAATTTGGTGCTCTGCCTGATACTGCTTGTCGCTATGCAGTTACTTCAGGTTGTGCATGCACAGGCTGTTTTAACTCCTGGTGTCATCAAAATCGATAGCGCGTCCTCTACCACCGACTTGCTAAGTAAAAGCCAATGGTTAGTCGCTGATAATCGAGTGCAGTTATCCGACATACAAGAACTGCAAACTTGGCGTGCAGCGTTTTCGCCTCAGCCGCTTAGTGCTAATCAAAGCCTGTGGGGCAAAATAACACTGCAAAGTGACAGTACACATCAACCCTATTTTATTAGTATCGATAATCCCCGTATCGATGCGCTTGATATCTATGTTCTGGATGAACGCGAACGCATTATTAATTCCTATCGGTTGGGCACATCACGACCAATGGAAAACCGCGCCTATGGGCACAGACTATTTGTTGTGCCTATTGATATGCCCTACGCTCAACCTCGAAATATATACATTAAAGTGCATGACGAAGGGCCTTTAGTGTTCTCTTTCCAGCTCTTTTCTGAATCCGCTTTAATGATAAAAGAACAGCGCTACAGCACGATTTTCGCATTATTTAGCGGTGCGCTTGCCATGATGGTGCTGTATTTTTTGGTCACGTACACCCTATTACGTAGCCCGGTACGATTCTGGTTTTCGGTGGCAAGTGCAGGGTATCTCCTATTGTTTTTAAACAGCCAAGGCGTTATCAGTCATGTGTCTGGGTTTAATGCTTATATCGATAAGATAAGCACGATGCTAGGTGCGTTATTATTATTTTCTTTAGCCAAAATAACGTTTACTATTTTTCGCCCTTTGCCTACTTATTACCGTTATTTTTTATATTCAATGGGCTGGATAAGCGCGGCTTCAGCGTTTATTGTTGATAGTTATCAACAAATCCTTATCGTATCTGGGGCGTCTATTTCAGCCCTCATCGCCATTGGCTTGTTGGCCATATTCTATCGCTACAAAGAGCACACTATTAGTAATCGGGTGTTTGCCTTAGGACTATGTCTTATAGCACTCACTACCGTCGCGCAACTAGGTCTGTATTTGAATTGGATAGCCTTCCCCGAACAACTTTCTCTAGCTCTAAGCACCCTTATCGTATTGGGCATTGTACTGATTGCAGTCGCCATAGCGGCTCATGAAAAGGTCATTGCGTTCCGTCACCATAATGAACAACAAGACGATATTCGCGCTTTGCAACAATTCGTGGATATGTTCGAAGACGCCCCTGAAGGACGTTTCATTTCAAGCTTAGACGGTCGGCTGTTACGTGCAAATAATGCTTTGGCAAAAATATTTGGTTATGAAGACTCAGGGCAGATGCAAAATCTACTTAGCTCAATGTCACAGTTATATGCTGAGCCGGGCGAACGTGAATTACTGCTTGGTGAGTTACATAAAAACCAATATACCGTGGGTAAAGAAATACGTGGAAAAACTCGGCAAGATCAAGATATATGGTTAGCGGTTTCAGCTCACCTTAATCAGAATTTCGATAATGATGAGAAAGTCATTTGCGGCGCTGTATTAGATATTAGCGGCCAAAAATCAGCAGACTTAAGCCTGATATACATGGCCAGTCACGATACGTTAACAGGTTTTTATCAGCGTCAAGAATTTGAAAAACGACTACACATGGCGATAAACGTAGCCACACAGCAACAAGATGAGCTCACTTTACTACACGTCAACATTGATCAGTTTAAAACCATTAATGATACCCATGGCCACAAAGCAGGCGATGCCATACTCAAACAGTTTTCTGAATTGATGCTAAAAGTTGTTACCAGTAATGGGATTATCGGACGACTTGGAGGAGACGAATTTGGTATATTACTCACTGGTAGCAATGCTCAAAATAGTTTTATGCTGGCAAATAAATTACTGATTAGCGTACAAGAGTTTCATTTTTCTTGGGAAGATAGACGCTTAAATTTATGTATTAGCATTGGACAAGTACCATGGAATAATACAGTTTCCAGTTCTGAACAGTTGTTAACCATGGCAGATTCAGCCTGTTATATGGCCAAAAAACTTGGTCGGAATCGTCTCCACACATACTCATCCACAGACAAACACATCGCTAAATATGAGACACAGCTCAGCTGGTTACCACGCATCCAGCATGCGCTTAATCACAACGGTTTTGAATTATATTGTCAAACCTATATGCCAATGACCACTATAGCTAAGGGTCATCACTATGAAATACTACTGCGCTTGGTAGATGAGCATGACCAACGCATTTTACCAAATGAATTTCTACCTGCCGCTGAACGTTACAATTTAAGCCCCAGAATTGATCGTTGGGTAATCAATAATTATTTTACTTGGCTGAGTAAAAATCCGCAGCACAAAAAAGATTTGCATCGAGGTAATATTAATCTCAGCGGTCATTCGTTAGGGGACCAAGACCTAAAGCTGTTTATTCTCAGTGCGTTTGAAAAATATCAAATCCCATACAATAAAATTTGCTTTGAAATTACTGAGAGCATGGCCATATTAAAACTCGATGAAACGGTGGAATTCATTAACACCTTCAAGGACTTAGGCTGTACATTTGCGCTCGATGATTTTGGAAGTGGCTTTTCCTCTTACAATTATTTGAAAAACCTGCCGGTTGATCAGGTGAAAATTGATGGGGACTTTGTTAAGAATATTTTAATCGACCCGGTGGATATGGCTATGGTCAACTCAATAAAAGATATTGCTAACGCGATGCATATAGAAACTATAGCGGAATACGTTGAATCAAAAGAAATCATGGTTGAGCTGGGCAAAATTGGCGTCGACTTTGTCCAAGGGTTTGGGGTGAATAAGCCCGCGTCATTAAATACCATGGCAGATGAAATAAATCCCCTTAAACAGAAATAGAGCAACAAATCACACTTGTATTTGAATAATCCGTACCCATATTTTCATCCAATGTGACACGCTCTTTGAATAAACTTTACAAGTCAGCAAGTAAATATATGAAACAACATCAGAAGTATGAATTTGTCAGCTCAGCCTCTTTGCCCACACGCTGGGGACAATTCACCATCCATGGTTTCGTTGAAACCGCTATCCAACAAGAACATGTAGCCTTGACCTTTGGCCAATGGAAAGCCGGTGATGTGGTACCTATTCGGATCCATTCTGAATGCTTAACCGGTGACGCGCTCTTTAGCACTCGCTGTGACTGTGGTGCTCAGCTTAAAAAAGCCATGCAAAATATAGTCGAGCACGGTAGTGGTGTATTGCTCTATCTACGTCAAGAGGGTCGTGGTATTGGCTTGCTAAATAAAATTCGAGCATATCAATTACAAGATCAAGGTCTAGACACAGTAGAGGCAAATGAGCACTTAGGTTTTGATGCTGACCTGCGCGAGTACGATATATGTAAAATCATGTTGGACACACTCAATGTTCAACGGGTAAATTTGATGACCAATAATCCCAAAAAACGCATTGCGTTAGAGGGAATGGGCATTGAAGTGGTTAGTCGCACACCCATTGATCACGGTGTTACCGATGACAATCGCAATTACATTCGCACCAAAACTGAAAAACTCGGCCACGAGTTTGACTCACACCTACTGAAGTAATATTTTCCAGACGGCCGTATATGTAACGGCCTAATCTGGGTAATGATTCAAGCATTTCGCTTCACTTAGCATTCTCCTATCGATTAGTATTTAACCTTGATTCAGTTTTGGTTAAGCCTTAGTCATCAACACTAGGCATACCGACTGACCTTTATTATTAATAATAAAGGCACGACCAATTGAGGTATCCCTATGGGTAAAACCGCTAAGTACATCATTATTTATATCGCTATGATAAGCCTATTTACCGCTATCACGGCTCAGTTGGCTAACGCTGAAACGCAAGAAGAACCGGCAATTGAGTTACATCAGGCCAAACTTGACCAGATGCTAGCACCTATTGCTTTATATCCCGATTCTCTTTTGTCACACATACTAATCGCTGCAACCTATCCACTAGAGGTAGTTCAGGCTGCTCGGTGGCGTCAAGAGCATAGTGATTTGTCAGAACAGCAAGCACTGGATCTAGCCGAAGAACAAGATTGGGACCCTAGCGTGATCGCCCTTACACCTTTTACTGAACTACTCGAGCGAATGAGCAAAGATTTAGATTGGCTGCAAAACTTAGGAAATGCCTTTCTAACAAACGAAGCCCAAGTACTCGATAGCGTGCAAACTCTGCGAAGCCGGGCATATGCGAAAGGTAATTTGCAAGACAACCAATACCAAAACATTGAACGTGAAAAAGACAATATAGTCATTCACAGCGTAGAGCGCGAAACCGTCTACGTGCCGTATTATGATACTCGCGTGGTATACGGTGATTGGTGGTGGACGGTAAATCAGCCAATCTATTGGCGTTCGCCTCGACATTATGCATACCAATCAGGTTTTTATTGGAGTCCGCGATTCCATATCAGCAGTGGTTTCTTTTTTGGTGGATTCCGTTGGAGTAATAATTATGTTGTGATTAATCACGATTATCGTTATCGCAGATCCAATCATAGATATAACTATAACAAGGTGCGTGAATACCCGCGCTGGCAGCATAACAGTCATCACAGACGCTCAGTAAAATACCGTTCAGATCATAACAATAGTCATCAGCGCACTATTACTAGCCGTAATTATGAATCTCAACAAAACCTGAATCATCGGAAACAAGTCATATCACGGTTAAAAAACCAACAGAGTCACAACGGTGTCCCTAGATACAAAAGCAAGCCGAACGGGAATAACAAACATGACGTGTATACAAAACACAAGACATCTTCAAACAGTAAGAATTTCACTGCCGGTAAAGAGCAAAAGAAAGAAAATCGCACATACAAAGTGCAGCGTTCTGAGAAAAGTAATCTCAAAAATGAGCGTACTGCGACTAAAACTGAAACAGTTAGAAGAGCAACTTCGGACCGTGTTCGTAATAAACAGGTACAGTCGAATAGAAAGGTGGAACGGATGTCATCATCTAAACAACAACGATCTCAATCGAGTGCGCGGCGTAATACTAATTCGCATTCCACATCACATTCAAATAGGTCTAAATCGAAAAGAGTTGAGCCTTAGGGCTTGACGCACTAATGGTACTGGTTAGCTAACCTATGAGAAGGGAAGCTAAAATAGCCTGCTGGGCAGGCTATTTGCCTATGCTGAATGAGGTATCGTAATACCTTTTAAGCATTTTTCTTGGTCTTTAGGTAAGCGCTAACTTGTGATGCTTCGCGTTGCTCAGAGAATTGAATTAAATCAACACCGTTACACTTCATACCTTCAGAAGATACAAGTTTACGAAGAACATCGTTTGAGCTCGCTGCAACATAACCAACTTTACCGCGTAAGCTGCGTTTAAGCATGCCAAGATCGTCATTTACTACTGCTTTACAGAAGCTTGAATATTCACTATCACCGGCGAAGCGAACTTTGCTGCTTGATTCCATGCCAGCACTTGCATTAAAAGCTGACAATGCGATTAGAGAGATAAGTACTTTTTTCATGGTGTGCTCCAAAATAGGTATGCTAGTTAGGTGTATTACAGGTTCTGCCTGCCACTGAAATATCCATGAATTTGATGATCATGTCTGTGGTTTTATTGTTCGAAAGTAGTAAAAATGATGTAAAACAAGGGGTTACATTAAAATAACATTTATAACCAATTGATTTATAAGTGTATTTTTTATTTATATATATCCATAAGCAATGTGAATATTCCTATTCATTCCAAAAAACTCTACAAAAAACTGAAAGTGGAATTACATAAAAATCAAAATATGTCTATTTAATGAGCGATTATTGCTATTTGGTCAATTTTAATGCGTTAAAATGTTGTTAAATTACAGTTTTGGTTTTTTTATTTCATAAATTAATAAGGCGATGATGTGAATTTCCTATAGCGCAAACGCCCAAATTTGACTCATTACGTATATAGAAGCGCGTTTCACTATAAAATTTACAAGACCCGCATCTGCGTTATCATTATACTCCGCGAATATTGAGTAACTTTAATCTGTGATGGTAAATTTATATGCGACTACTCCCTGAATGGGCCCCCCAAGAAGCGGTTATTCTAGCTTGGCCTGACCAAAAAACTGATTGGCAACCTTGGCTGCAAGACGTCAGGCAGGTATACCTCACTATTATCAGCGTACTTAATAAGGCAAATACGGGTGTCATACTGCTTATTCGCCCCGAAGAAATTGCTACATTTACGTCTTTGTATCAACAAGCCGACCTAACGATAGATAGAGTTTTGCTAGTGCGAGCAGATTACAATGACACTTGGGTGCGAGATTATGGTTTTTTAACGTGTCACAGCTCACCAGGCATGCAACCGGTAGAATTTAATTTTAATGGTTGGGGTAATAAATTTAACGCCCGCAAAGATAATAAAATCAACCAACAAGTGTTAGCCAACCTATGCAGACTACCGTTGCAAAGCTTTGATATTGTAGCTGAAGGCGGTGCTTTAGAAATCGACGATGCCGGTGTTCTGCTCTCTACTGAGTTCTGTCTATCGAATCCTGAGCGCAACGGCGATATGACCATGATGCAATATCGTCAGGTATTTAAAGAAGCTTTGGGTGCCACCAGCGTTCATATATTTGAGCAAGGTCATTTAGAAGGTGATGACACGGATGGCCACATTGATACCTTGGTTCGCTTTACTCCAAATAGCGGCTTGGTCGTGCAGTCGGCCTTTAACGTTCCCCAAGACTCTCATCATGATGGCCTAGCCGCCTTAGTGGCTGAATGTCGCGCCGCTTTACCTGAGCATCAAATATTTGAACTGCCCTTGCCCAATATAGTTAATGCCCAAGGAGAAAGGTTGCCCGCTTCTTATGCCAACTACTTGATAAATAATGATCAGATCTTATGTCCTGTATATCAACAAGCCGAAGATGACTTGGCTATGCAAATAATGGCTAAGGCATATCCACAATATAAAATAGTACCCATAAACTGTTTACCCTTAGTACAACAGTTCGGCAGTTTGCATTGCATTAGCATGCAAGTTCCCGTGAGTACGTTAACGTTTGAAGTTAGCAATAAATTAGCTACAGGAGTCAGTGAGTTATGAGCCGTACCCCACACACAGCTAAAACCCTTAAAGTCGGGGTCGTTCAACAAGCCGTTGCCAGTAACGATAAGCAACTAAGTTGGCGACGAAGTGCTGAACAAGTAACACAATTGGCTGAACAAGGTTGTGAACTGGTGATGCTGCAAGAATTGCATAGCACACTCTATTTTTGCCAGCAGGAAAACACCGATTTCTTTGACTTAGCGGAACCTATTCCCGGACCAGCGACTGAATTTTTTGCTGAACTAGCCGCCAAGCTCAATATTGTGCTAATTACTTCTTTATTTGAAAAACGAGGATCTGGCTTGTATCACAATACGGCTGTCGTATTTGATCGACAGTTAGGTATGGTCGGAAAATATCGCAAAATGCATATTCCAGATGATCCAGGCTTCTACGAGAAGTTTTATTTCACTCCTGGTGATATGGGCTTTGAACCGATTCAAACGAGCGTGGGTAAACTGGGCGTATTGGTATGTTGGGATCAATGGTATCCAGAAGCTGCGCGCTTGATGGCTATGCGCGGCGCAGACATGCTGTTTTACCCCACCGCGATAGGTTGGGATCCAGCGGATACCGACGATGAGCAACAGCGTCAATTTGGTGCGTGGCAAACGATTCAACGTTCTCATGCTGTGGCCAATTCAGTGCCCGTGATTGTGGCAAATCGCACAGGCTTTGAAACATCTCCGGTCCCAGGCGATAACGGTATTCAATTCTGGGGTCAAAGCTTTATAGCAGGACCTCAGGGGGAAATACTGGCTCAGGCCGATGTCGACAGCGAACAAAATCTTATGGTAGAACTGGATTTAGAGCGCACCGAGCAAGTTAAACGCATTTGGCCGTACTTCCGTGATCGCCGCATCGATGCCTACGAAGATATAACAAAACGCTGGCGCGATTAATCAAATCAAAAAGCCTTAACGCGCAATACACAAAAGCCCCAAAAACGAAGTTATAGGGGCTTTTTGTTAAGTGCAATTCACTTTATTAAATAACCGATGCCTGTGGATTTAATGGTAATGCAGGTGTTTTTAGCAAATGATCATCGTGCCAAATTTGCTGCATTTTTTGCACGTCGATATTACCCCCAGACAAAATTACCACAACCCGCTGAGGCTTGGTTTGTTTAGCTAAATAATTTACTACTCCGTGCATACTCATAGCGCTGGTAGGTTCGATATGTAATTTTAATAAATGCTGTAGCCATTGAGTCCAATAAGCTATTTGTACTTCATCCACTTCATAAAAACCGTTTAACTGTTTAATCAATGGATAGGTGTACTCACCAACAGCAGGTGTCGCTGCACCATCGGCAAGCGTTTTGGCCGGTGCCTGCAAACGTTGAATACTGCCTAATCTTAAAGACTGAGCCGCATCGTTACCCGCCAAGGGTTCACAAGCGATGACGTTAGTCTCAGGGCTTAATTGCCGAGCAGCGAGCATACTACCCGATGCTAATCCACCACCACCACAAGGCATAAATAGCGCATTCACATCATTTGTTTGAGCAAAAATCTCTGCTGCCACTGTGCCCTGCCCCGCAATAACGTCTGGATGATTAAATGGCGGGATCCATAACGTATCAGGCTCTTTCGCAGCGCCTGATACGGCATCGTCCGCTTCTTCACGAAGAGAAAACAAACGCAACTCTGCACCGTAGGATCGCGTTGCAGCGGCCTTAATTGAAGAGATATTCTGGGCACTATATATCGTGGCAGGTATATTAAATAAGGATGCTGCATAAGCAACGGCCTGAGCATGATTACCAGAACTGCTAGCTACCACTCGCTTTATTGTTCTATTTTGCTCTCGCGCATGTAAAAGGGTATTCAATGCACCACGAATTTTAAACGCACCAGTGTGCTGTAAGCATTCCGTTTTAAAAAACACTTCATGTCCCAACCATGAGTTGAGCAGTGAAGAAGACACAATATCAGAAATTCGCACATAGTCAGCAATACGCAGCTTGGCCGCTTCGATATCAGCAAAAGTAACACTGGGCATTAGGTAAACCCCCTCTGTAAAATCTGTAAAGTAAGCGGACAAGAACTTTAGCATGAGCAAACGACGGTTATCAGTTCTCTTTTAAAGCAAAATCAGGTTTACTGGGCAAAACATATAAGGAGAGTAAAATGGGATTACTTGATGCCATCTTGGGCAATGCGTCTGAAATCGATGTAAGCGAGGTGAGTGAAGAACTAGCACCCATTATCGGTGCCACAGAAGAAATTCAACAAGTGTTCAAAGTTGTACGTGATATGTACGTGTTTACCAACAAACGTTTGCTACTTATAGATAAACAAGGCTTAACTGGGCGAAAAGTGGATTATCATTCGATCCCTTATCGCGCGATTACCCAATTTAAAATTGAAACTGCAGGGCATTTTGACCTAGATGCTGAGTTGAAAATTTGGGTGTCAGGGCAAGATCACCCCATCGAAAAAGAACTTAAGAAAGACACTGTGGTAGGCATTCAGCGCACATTGGCTACCCATATGTTTGCCTAACATTGTCCCCGCAGCGAGTTTCAAACAACATAGAAAAGGCGACTAGTATGTCGCCTTTTTCATCTTGTTCTTGGGCATTGCGTTAACGCTCAAGTATCAATTTTTATTTAATATCGAAGTGACGATTAAAGAAATTAGTAATCGTATGGTACAAATGAATACCCGTTTGTTTGCCACGAATGCTGTGCTTTTTACCCGGATAATCCATGCTCTCAAACGGAATGGCTAAGTCTTGTAAGTGTTTATATAACTTGGTGCTATTAGTAAACAATACGTTATCATCCGCCATGCCGTGATAAATCATTAAATCACCTGTTAGGTTCTTGGCATAGGGGAAAACAGACGAACCAAGGTAAGCATCTTCATCTTGCATAGGGTTACCCATATAGCGTTCGGTATAATGCGTGTCATATAACGACCAGTCGGTAACTGGCGCGCCTGCAACACCGGCTTGAAAATATTCACCCGCTTTAAACATACTCATTAACGACATATACCCGCCATAGCTATGACCATAAATACCAATGCGTTGTGCATCGACATAGGGCAGCTTGCGCAAAAATTTCACGCCCGCAATTTGGTCTTCCACTTCGGTGCTGCCCATTTTTTTATACAATGGATCTTCAAATGCCTTACCCCGATAATTAGATCCTCGGTTATCTACAGAAAACACCACATAACCTAGCTTGGCCCAGTACTGCATCAGCAAGCCACGATTTCCGCCCCAGCTATTTGTCACAACTTGGGCATGAGGGCCACCGTAGACGTAAACAATAACAGGGTGTTTGCCTTGAATTTTTTTCGGTTTGTACAATCGATAGTAAAGCTCAACGCCATCTTCAGTCATAAAACTATCGAGTGTCGGCTCTATCCAATCCTGTTGTAAATCGGCTAACGGGTGTCCCGCTTTGATCGCATTTTCACTTAACCAAGCTAAATGCTTACCATCCGCTTGATGTAAGCTTACCTGCCAAGGTGTATTCGTAGTGGAGAACTTATCTACATAGACTGACCCATCGTCGCTGAAACTAGGTGCATGCGTGCCACTGTTTTGACTAATCTTATGAATGTCACCACCAGCAATCGATACAGAATATATATGTTGTTCTAGGGGGGTATCAGCACGACCGGTAAAATAGACTAGGCCCTTTTTTTCATCGATGGCTTCAATTTCATCTACCACCCAATCACCTTGAGTTAGCTGTCGAACTAAGGCGCCATCATTTTTATAGAGATAAAGGTGCTTAAAGCCACTTCTTTCCGATGCCCAAATAAAATGCTGCTGGTCGTTTAAAAAATGCAGGTCATCATTCAAGTTAACCCAGGTTTTGCTTGTCTCGGTTAACAACACGTTTTGCTTGTTACTTTGGGTGTCGTAGGCTCGCAGTTCTAAATGCTGCTGATTGCGGCTTTCCCATTGGTAAGTCAGCGTATGATTGTCTTTCATCCAATTAACACGGGCCAGATAAATATCTTGCTCTTCACCTAAATCAACCCATTGGGTGTCACCACTGGCAATGTCTTTAATCGCCAATTTAATCTTAACATTCGGTGTTCCCGCGCTGGGATAGCGCTGATTAATCATTTTAATAGAATCCGCGTAAATCTCGCTGCGGGTAATTTCCTCAACTGGGGACTCATCTACCTGAGTAAACGCAATTTTGCTTTCATCCGCAGACCACCAATAACCCGTCATGCGACCCATTTCTTCTTGAGCTACAAATTCAGCCATGGCGTTCTTAATCGTCCCTTCGCCATCAAAGGTAAGCTGGGTTTCAGTTAGTGTGCTGATATCTTTGATATATAGATTTTTCTCGCGTACATAAGAAATGAAGTTAGCTTTCGGTGAGAAGCGAATATCCGTCTCGAAAGCGTCGGTATCCAATATTTTTTGTGCTTTTTCATCCCCTAATCGGAAGTAGTAAGCGTCACCGGCCAGCGGGAACAATAATGCTTTGCCATCATCTGACCAAAAATAATTTACTATACCTGAGCCACTTAAGCGCATACGCTCACGGCGAGCTTTCTCTTCATCAGATAAAGATTCAGGGCCGCTGTGTAAATCATCGGAGTTGAACAACATCTGGGTTTTTCCCGTAGATATGTTGTACTCCCACAAATCGTAACGTTCGTAATCGGTGGTTTTGCCTTGTAAAAAGGTCACGCGCTTGCCGTCTGGAGAGACTTTAACGCTGTTGGGTGAACTGCCTTCTAAGGCTGGAGATTCAAAAATGCGTTCTATCGTAAGATTTTCAGTTGCCATTGTCGGTACCGCCAGTAAACATAACAAGATCCAAATGAGGTTTTTCATTAATATTAGTATCCTTTAACCATAAGCTGCGCATTGTAAAGACTTGATCAGAATAGGTAAAACATGAAAAGCATAAATAGTGCGTTAGTATTGGGCGCAACAGGCTTGGTAGGTAAAGCTTTAGTGACACAGCTACTCGCTGACCCAAGGTACAATAAAGTCATATGTCTAGTCCGAAAGCCCCTCAAAAGCCGGGATTACGTGGATCCGCAGCATAAATTAGAGCCCATCGTTATCGACTTTAACGCATTGCAGGACTACCGGGGGTACTTCGGGGCCGACCATATTTATGTGTGTCTAGGCACCACCATCAAACAAGCAAAAACTAAAGCGGCTTTTAGAAAGGTAGATTTTGAATACATCCATATTGCCGCTCAATTAGCCGGATCGCAACAATCCAAAAGTTTTGTGTGGATATCATCTGTAGGCGCTAATGCTAAAAGTAAAAGCTTCTACTTACGGGTAAAAGGCGAACTTGAAAATGCCATTTTAGCTATGCCTAACTTAAAAAACCCCAGCGCAGTGCGCCCATCATTGCTACTTGGAAAGCGTGAGCAGCCTCGCTTTGCGGAAAAAGTTGGCGCTTGGTTTAGTCGACTTATAGCGCCTCTATTATTTGGTCGCCTTGCCAAATATAAACCCGTTTCAGCCGGTCAGGTAGCCGCGCAGATGATTAACTTGCAGGTATTTGAATAAATGAAGCGCAAGGGATTTCAATTTAAGCAGTTTTTTATTGAACACCAAGACTGCGCCATGAAAGTCGGTACTGACAGCATCATGCTAGGCAGTTGGGTGGCTTTGCCACATCAAGCAGATATGTTAAAAGCAAATCCAATGAGAATATTAGATATCGGCACCGGCAGCGGTTTGCTGGCGATAATGCTGGCACAAAAAAGTAGAGATAACGCGCACATTACCGCAATTGATATTGATAACGATGCAATAAACCAAGCCAAGTGCAACATTGCCGCCAGCCCTTGGGCGAAAAGCATACACGCAGAGCTGTGTTCGTTACAAACATTCACTAAAGCTGAAAATAGCGGTAAATTTGACCTTATCATCAGTAATCCACCCTATTTCAATAGCCCCTTACCTAAGGCGACTAGTGAAGCGAAAAAACGTATTAGAGCAAGACAAACGGTTGATTTGAGTCATCAAATTCTCTTGGATTGTGTAGCACAATTACTGAGCAATAAAGGCAAGTTCTATTGCATACTGCCAACAGACTTTTGCGCGTCCATGATCACTTATGCGAGTACGGTAAACTTGCATCTTTGTGCGCAATTAATGGTTTACCCCAAGCCCGACTCACCGACATTACGCTGCCTACTAGCCTTTTGTGCGCAGCAAGCACCACTGATAAGCGAAAATATTACTATTTATACCCAGCACCAGCAGTATTCAGAAGACTACAAAGCATTATGCAAAGATTATTATCTGAATTTTTAAACCCTAAGTCGGCAAAGCAAACCTAAAACGCTAGAAAATTCATTGGAAATTGCTTAAGGTGTAAACAGAGTAAACTTAACGTGATTACTCAACACGGGGAGGTTTTTATGCGTGCCGTACAGCTACCAAACTCTGTTTCATCTTTGACTGACCGCTTACACGTGCTGGAGTTTCATTGGCATGGTGTGGGCATACAGATACCTAAATTCGCCTTATACGCCTGCGTCCCCAATCCGATATTTAGCTGTTTTGTGCAACGCCATCATCGGCAAATTGCCATCATGAAGTTTGGCCGTTACACCCTACCCATTCTTGATCCACTAGAAAATGATTTAGACGACCAAGCTGATTATGTGGCGATTGTCAGCGTTGCAAGAGGAAATCGTTTTGGCTTATACGGATTTCCGACAGATTGCGAAGGCCTAGCGTTTACGCTTCCGATGGATCATGAAAGTGTACCGCGTATTGTGCAGTATTTTATATAGCGAGGAACGGTAGACCTACCACGAACGAGACTCACGAAATGGTACACATATGAAAATATACATATCAATTAGCATTACGCGTCTCTTTTTAACCCTTTCTCTATACTGCGGATCAAGCGCTGATTGAGTCGTTGGGAATGCTTAGGCAGTAAATTTATATCCTCTTCTGCCAAGCTAATGTCAATTGCGTCTATGTGTTGAGCGCGCTTTTGGTCCTGCTCTTTCAATCCCCATAGCGCATGCTCTTTAACAAGCTCAGTGCCTTTTTCGGCTAACCTGTTGAGTGCCACATAGGTCGAATGCGAATATGGGGCGTTACCTAACGCAACCGCGATATTACGCTGCCACCGCTCATGCCCAATACGTCGAATAGCCGAACCTTCCGTTTCCCGTAAAAACGTTGTTTCATCCCAATATGACAACTCAGCTAATGTTTTATCTTGCAGGACCTGGCGGGGATGAAAATCACTTTCGTTAGTCAGTTGGGCATAACGATTCCATGGGCAAATCAGTTGGCAATCGTCACAGCCGTAAATACGATTACCTAATAAGCGACGAAATTCGTCAGGGATCGCGCCTTTTAACTCTATCGTTAAGTACGAAATACAGCGCTTGGCATCCACAACATAAGGCGCAACGATAGCCTGCGTAGGACAAATTGTGATACACGCATTACAGCTACCGCATTGCTCAACCACAGGCTCATCTACCGGTAATGGAATATCGATAAATAACTCACCCAAGAAAAACCATGACCCGCCGTGTTGATTGAGCGTTAACGAATGTTTGCCTGTCCAGCCAATACCTGCTTTTTGTGCCAAAGCATGTTCAAGCACGGGAGCAGAATCTACAAAGGGACGAAAGTTGGCTGTGGTGCACTCTGAACGGATCTTTTCACCTAATTTTTTTAATCGATTGCGTAACAATTTATGATAATCACGACCGAGGGCATAACGACTAATATAAGCTGTGTCTTTATCTTTTAAGGTTTGAGCGAACTTTGCATCTGGTGGCAGGTAATCCATACGCACGCTAATGACTCTAAGGGTACCAGGTAGCAACTCACCTGGCCGAGCGCGTTTCATGCCATGCTCAGCCATGAAGTTCATTTGCCCGTGATAGTCACTATCTAACCAAGCTTGAAGTTTTTCTTCATGGGCAGATAAGTCAATATCCGCGATCCCAACTTGTTGAAAGCCTAGCGCTTCGCCCCAAGCCTTGATATTTTGGACTAACTGATGGAGATCATATTGTGCAAAAGACATTATCAACCTTGACAAATAATTGGGCGCCGAGCAGTTTATCACAGAAAGTTTTTCTCGCGCAGCAAGTACGCGAGCACGAAGCAGCAGCCGCGCAACCGTGTGGCTTTAGCATGTATATGTTGATGCAGCGTGCTGGGCGAGGTGTTTTCGGACATTTAAAAGCAACCTATCCTTATGCCCATAATATTTTAGTGTTAGTTGGGGTAGGTAATAATGCGGGCGATGGTTATGTGGTGGCCACCCTAGCCAAATCTTTTGGCTGGCAAGTAACCGTCGCTGCACTCAATCCGCACAAAGTGTTGTCTGGTGATGCCGATACAGCCCAACAGGCTTGGATAGCAGAAGGAGGGACGATAAGACCTTGGCAAGATATTGATTTTAAAAACTTTGATGTCATCGTCGACGGTATACTTGGTACCGGATTAAAAGGACAAGTTCGAAAGGATGCCAGCGAACTCATCTGCGCATTGAATAAAACTGACTTACCTGTATTAAGCATAGATGTGCCCTCGGGATTAGATTCAGATACCGGCGTGCCATTAGGAATATGCGTACATGCTGACTGCACCGTCACTCTTGTTGCTAAGAAGCAAGGTATGCACACCGGACAGGGTAAAACGTATACGGGTAAACTCATATACGACGATTTAGATATTGCGCTCACTTTCAACAAAATTGCCCAACCAAGCGCTTATTTAGTCAGCTATGACCAACTGCCAAAATTGGAAAAACGACAAGCGAATGCCCATAAGGGCAATTTTGGTAGGCTACTGACGTTAGGAGCTAATGCCGGTATGCCCGGCTCGTTGCGTCTAACGAGCGAGGCTGCCTTGCGCACGGGAGCGGCTCTAGTACGGGCATATTGTCATACAGATAGCCGGTTAAGTATCTCAATAGGACGGCCCGAACTCATGTTGACCAGCGATGGGCTTAGCGCCCAATTAGCATGGTCAACGTGTTTAGCCATTGGTCCCGGACTGGGAACGGACAAGTGGGCGACGAAGCTTTTCAATGAGACCATGGCACACATTGAATCCGAACAAAAAACCTGTGTAATAGATGCTGATGGGCTTAACTTACTCGCAGAGTCACAGCATGCATTCAGTACTATTTTTTCACCTAAGCATTGCGTAATAACCCCACATCCGGGTGAAGCTGCTCGCCTGCTCGGCTGCGATGTGCCTGATATAGAACAAGATCGTCTTAAAGCTGCCCAATCACTCGCTAAACACTATAATGCCGTCTGCGTTTTAAAAGGCGCTGGCAGTATCATAAGTAACGGCGAACAAAGCTGGATCTGTACCGACGGGAACCCCGGTATGGCAACTGCTGGCATGGGTGATACGCTAACCGGGATTATTGCCGCGCTGTTAGCACAAGGCATGAGCGCCACCGATGCAGCTCTTTATGGTGTATGTTTACATGGGGCTGCAGCTGATATCATTGCCCAACAATATGGTCAACGTGGTATGCTTGCCAGCGATTTATTTGAACCTTTACGAGTATTAGTTAATCCCACATGAAGCATTCTTTTTATTTGGCGGACGAACAGGCCACCACTGAATTAGCGGCGAAGCTCGCAGTCCTTTGCAGTACAGCTACGGTTATTTATCTTGAAGGGGATTTGGGAGCCGGCAAAACATCGTTCTGTCGCGGGTTTATTCATGGTTTGGGTTACATTGGACGAGTAAAAAGTCCAACTTATACGCTTGTTGAACCATACGAAATTAACGGCTGGCGCATATTTCACTTTGATCTTTATCGTCTGTCAGACCCAGAAGAACTCGAATATATTGGTATTCGGGATTATTTCGATGATGACTGTATCTGTTTGATCGAATGGCCAGATAAAGGTTATGGTCTATTGGCAGCGGCAGATTTACACATTAGTATTGAATTTATTGATAATAGTCGTTCGATAACTGTGCAAGCAAATAACGAATACGGACAAAAACTACTTAGCGATTTGGCCCAAAAATGACGTACCTTTGGCAAAGAATATTAACAGGGATCCTCAGCACTATGCTGCTATTGGTCGTTCCTGTTAGTTACGCCAAAAATGCCATAGACAGTGTTCGAATTTGGCCGTCACCAGGCAGTACGCGGATTGTTTTTGATTTAGAAGATACCCCAGATTATAGCTACTTCACCTTGAGTGACCCTGAGCGATTAGTAATCGATTTAGCCAATACCGAAAAGAATTACGATTTTGCCAAACTCGCCAGTAAAAGTCCGCTAGTCAAAAAGCTGCGTTACAGTACGGCCAAAGAGAAAGGTGGCATTCGAGTAGTCATTGAGCTAAACCGAAAACTTGAGACCGCCCTCTTTGCTTTACCGCCTACAGAGCCTTATCGTAATCGTTTAGTCATTGACTTAGATGATAAAAATGCGCCACAGAACGCACCTACCGTCGTTAAAGATAACAACTCTCAGCGGTCTCGCGATATCGTTATAGTGCTTGATGCAGGCCATGGCGGAGAAGACCCTGGTTCGATAGGACGTGGCGGCACATTTGAAAAAAATATCACCTTAAATGTAGCCCAGCGGTTAGCGAAACTGATTGATGCAGAGCCAGGCATGAAAGCCGTTATGACCCGCTCAGGTGATTATTACATATCGCCTAATAAACGTCCCGATATTGCCCGCAAACACAAGGCCGATTTACTTATATCTATCCATGCTGATGCCTTCACCACGGCTCAACCTCGAGGTGCATCGGTTTGGGTACTGTCCATGCGCAGAGCAAATTCTGAACTAGGTCGCTGGATGGAAAAATCAGAACGCCATTCTGAACTACTGGGTGGGGCAGCTGAGGTTATTCAAAACACGGCAAGCGAACGTTATTTAACCCAAGCTCTTTTAGATATGTCGATGGATCACTCACTAACTACCAGCTATGACCTGAGTCGTAAGGTGATCACTAAATTGCGCGGCATTACCAAGATGCACAAAAAAATACCTCAGGCGGCAAGCTTGGCTGTATTAACTGCGCCCGATATTCCATCTATATTGGTCGAAACCGGTTTTATTTCTAATCCGACAGAAGAGAAAAATTTAAATTGGTCTACGTTTCGTCAACAATTGGCACAGTCTATTTTTGGGGCGGTCAAAACGCATTTCACTGAGTCTCCGCCAGACGATTCATTATGGGCCAAGCAAAAACGCCATAATCGTACCCATAGAGTAAGCAGCGGTGAGTCTCTTTCATTGCTAGCCAAAAGGTACAACGTCAATGTAGGGGCGATTAAGGCAGCCAATAACTTGAATTCTGACGTCGTGCGCATAGGCCAAGTCCTGACTATTCCCCGTACCTAGTCCGTTATACAATAGGGCTACTTTTAGCAACCCGTTTTATATAAGGTCTTTTTTTTGTCAGCCATCAGCGCAACTATTCGTATTCTCCCCGCACAGCTTGCTAACCAAATTGCGGCCGGTGAAGTGGTCGAACGGCCCGCATCCGTGGTCAAAGAACTGGTAGAAAACAGCTTAGATTCAGGTGCCAATCAGATCGATATCGAAATCGACAAAGGCGGCCATAAGCGCATTTGTATTCGTGACAATGGCGGGGGAATAGAAAAAGACCAACTTGCGTTAGCCCTTAGTCGGCACGCGACTAGCAAAATCAGCTCTCTGGATGATTTAGAGCATATCCACAGCTTGGGTTTTCGTGGTGAAGCACTTGCCAGTATTAGTTCGGTAGCACGCTTAACCCTAACGTCGAAACCCAAACAGCAACAACAAGCCTGGCAAGCTCACGCCGAGGGCCGAGACATGCAAGTACAGCTCAATCCTGTCGCTCATCCCGATGGTAGCAGTGTTGAAGTCATCGATTTATTTTTCAACACGCCAGCGCGGCGTAAGTTTTTACGGGCTGAAAAAACTGAATTTAATCATATCGATGAAGTAATAAGACGCATATCACTGAGTCGTTTTGATGTCAGTTTTAGCCTGAAACATAATGGTAAGCTACTTCGTAAATATCCCGCATTAACTGCGCAAACTGATCACCTAAAACGCTTAGCGACCATTTGTAATAAAGACTTTGCCCATAGTGCCATCGCCTTAGACTCCCACTATCAAGAGATGCAGCTGACAGGCTGGATTGCACCACCCGAAATGGCAGATCGACAATCAGATGTGCAATACTTCTATGTGAATGACCGTATGATGCGAGATAAGTTAATCAACCATGCTATTCGTCAGGCTTTCGAAGGGGTAATTAATCCAGAGACATCGCCTAATTATGTATTGTATTTGCATATTCCCCATAATGAGGTCGATGTAAATGTACACCCCGCTAAGCATGAGGTTCGTTTTCATCAGGCGCGTTTAGTTCACGACTTTATTTTTCGTGCAATTTCCGAAGGCATAAATCAATATTTTAATAGTGGTGCAGTTCAAGACGGTCCGAGCGAATTAAGTGAAGTAACTCCTCAGCATGACTACATCACTCCTTTGCAGAGCTTTTCGACTGGCACATCCGAAAATGCATCGGTAGGAACAGAAGACCAATCTAATAATCAAATCGTCCGCGAGCCATTCACGCCTCACCATGTTCAGGTGCATAAGTTGAAAGACATGAACAGTCCATCAGCAGACTCTTATCAGCAGCAGACCGCAACTACTCTGGATGAACAGAACTATCTGGCTTCTGGTAAAGTGGGTAACCATGGAAGTCGTCATCAGGTAAGTAGTAGAAGCCTCACGCCAAGTAGAAGCGCAAATTCATCAAATAATCTGTCAGCACAGGCATTGAAAGGTTATCAGCAGCTCATGAGTGCCAATGTTGATCCTGATAAAGCCTTATCAAGTCCGTTGGATAATAGTTCGGTTTGTTTACCGCTAGACGATAAAAGCGTGCTGATCTTTTATAATGAAAAACACTATCTCATACCGATTAATACCCTACTCGCGGCACATTTTGGTCTGTTCTTTGACGAAAAAAGCGCTGTCGCTCAGCCCTTGTTAATGCCTGTTTCCATTGCCGTTGATAAGCCTATATTGGCACATGCACAATCAATATATGAACCTCTGTTGAATAATAGGGTAGAAATTGGCTGGAGCCAGAAACGCATTATTCTACGAAAAGTCCCTAGCGGAATGCGTCATTTACCATGGGCTAACATTTTGCCCGCATTATTTGACGAGAAAATTAACGACGAACCGGTATTGAGAGAACATTTATTTCGCTGTATCGCATTGTATTCGCCAAAACTTACCCCACTTCAAGTTCAGCAAATATGGAGCGAGTTATGTGTTGTGCCCCAAGCGTCAGATTCTTTAATAAATGCAGCCGTAGCGTTACCACTGGCTAAACTGATAAGTGCCCATGTCGAACAAAAACACTGATAAGCAAGATCTTCCGCCAGCAATTTTATTGATGGGGCCAACAGCTTCGGGCAAAACAGCGTTGGCCATAGAACTGTGTCAGGCTTTGCCTTGCGACATAATCAGTGTCGATTCAGCGTTAATCTATCGAGATATGAATATAGGCACGGCGAAGCCCAGTGCCCAGGAATTAGCCCAAGCACCTCATCGTTTAATCGATATTCTGGATCCTGTGCAGAGTTATTCCGTTGCGGAGTTTAGAAATGATGCCCTTACTGCTATGCAAGAGATTACTCAGCGTGGACGTATTCCGTTATTAGTGGGCGGCACTATGATGTACTACAAGGCATTAACGGAAGGTTTATCCACTTTACCACAAGCAGATCCACTGGTCAGAGCAGAAATAGAAAAACAAGCCAACGAATTTGGCTGGCAAGCGCTACACCAGACACTGCAAGAGATCGACCCAGTTTCAGCCAAGCGGATTCACCCCAATGATCCTCAACGATTAAGCCGCGCGTTAGAAATTTATCAGATTAGCGGTAAATCTATGACTGAACTGAGTTTAAATAAACAACCTTCGGCCCCATATCATTTTTCGCATTTCGCTATAGCGCCGCAAGACCGGCACGTTATACACGATAGGATAGCTCAGCGCTTTGACATTATGCTGCAATCAGGCTTTGAAAACGAAGTGACAGCGCTAAAAGCGCGCAAAGATTTACACCTTGATTTACCGTCAATGCGTTGTGTAGGTTATCGACAAATGTGGCAATACTTGGAAGGTGAAAATAGTTACCAAGAAATGCGAGAAAAAGGCCTTGCGGCCACCAGACAACTAGCAAAACGTCAGCTGACATGGTTACGCAGCTGGCAAAACTTACATTGGTTGGACACCTTTTCAAAAGACAATTTGACTAATGTTATGAAACTCAGCAGAATTCGTACGTGAGCCGTGATCTATACAGCCTTTTTAATTTCTGTATACTGAACGAAAAGACGAATTTGATAATAAAAAGAAAGGATAAATGATGGCTAAAGGGCAGTCTTTACAAGACCCATTTTTAAATGCGCTACGCAAAGAGCGTATTCCTGTATCAATTTATCTTGTTAACGGGATTAAATTGCAAGGTCAAGTCGAGTCATTTGACCAATTTGTCATTTTGCTTAAAAACACTGTCAGCCAAATGGTTTACAAGCACGCAATTTCTACCGTCGTTCCTTCAAGAGCGTTACCGGTTGCGGCGACTAATCCCCATGCGGATACTGACGAGAATCAATAGTTAGTGAAGTTTTCAGGAGAACGGCTTGTTTGATCGTTATGAAGCAGGCGAACAGGCTGTATTAGTACATATTAATTTTTCTGATGACAACAGCAAAGAAGATCTACACGAACTTCAATTGTTGGTAACATCTGCGGGAGTAAATGCGGTTGATGTCGTTACTGGCAGCCGCAGTGCTCCTCATACCCGTTATTTTGTCGGCAGTGGTAAGGCTGAGGAAATAGCTAACACCGTCAGAGCAACCGAAGCTGATGTCGTCATTTTTAACCACAGCTTATCGCCGTCTCAAGAACGTAACCTAGAGCAATTATGTAAATGCCGGGTACTCGATCGCACGGGGTTAATATTAGATATTTTCGCTCAGCGCGCACGTACTCACGAAGGTAAGTTACAGGTAGAACTCGCCCAACTCAAACACATGTCAACTCGCCTTATTCGCGGTTGGACCCACCTTGAACGACAAAAAGGCGGGATTGGTTTGCGTGGTCCTGGTGAAACCCAATTAGAAACTGATCGACGTTTACTTCGTGCTCGTATTAAGAGCATTCAAGCACGTCTGCGTAAAGTACAGAAGCAACGTGAGCAGGGCCGCAGAGCACGAGTACGTGCTGAAATCCCTACCCTGGCTTTAGTGGGTTATACCAATGCGGGTAAATCAACATTATTTAATACGATTACTGAATCTGACGTATATGCAGCGGATCAATTGTTCGCCACGTTGGATCCAACGCTCAGGCGCATTGAGTTACGCGATGTAGGCCCAGCAATTTTAGCTGATACCGTTGGTTTTATTCGTCACCTGCCACACGATTTAGTGGCGGCATTTAAAGCAACGTTACAAGAAACCCAACAGGCAGACTTATTACTCCACGTGGTTGACTATTCCGACGATCAATTTCGTGAGAATATCGACCAGGTTAACGAGGTGTTAGGCGAGATAGACTCGAACGAAATACCGCAATTAATGATTTGTAACAAGATCGACCGTATGGATGGTGTTGAGCCACGGATCGATAGAGACGAAGATGGTGTACCTACCAGAGTATGGATGTCGGCCCAACAAGGCCTAGGTACTGAATTATTGTTCGAGGCGCTAAGTGATTGCTTAGCAAATAACATGGTTCGCCATCAGTTACGCATTCCACCGCAAGAAGGTAAACTACGGGGTGATTTGTTTAATTTAAACTGCATCTCTGCAGAGTCTTATGCCGAAAATGGTGACTGGTTAGTAGAGATACATATGCCAATTGCAGATTGGCAGCGCTTAGCTAAACATGCTGATGCAGACTTAACGACTTATATCGTAGATGAGCTAGAAGCGTAACAATGCTGAATTTTTTAACAGAATGAATATGATTAACTATTTGGAGAGTAATGATGGCTTGGAATGAGCCCGGTGGTAACAATAACGATCCGTGGAAAAACCGCGGTGGTCGCGACCAAGGTCCACCAGATTTAGACGAAGTATTTAAGAATATCTTAAATAAGTTCGGCAAATTTGGCGGCGGAAAAGGCGGGTCTTCTAGTGGCAAAGGCTTCGGCTTAGGCCTAGGTCTTGTAGTTGGGCTTTTAGTTATTGTTTGGTTTATTAGTGGTTTTTATACCATTCGTGAAGCTGAGCGCGGTGTCGTTTTGCGTTTCGGTGAGTTTAGTCACTTCGTTGAGCCGGGCCTACGTTGGAAACCGACCTTCATAGACTCTGTGCTACCCGTCGATGTACAAACTGTTCGTTCATTGCCTTCTTCTGGCTCTATGCTTACGCAAGATGAAAATGTTGTGCGAGTAGAAATGGAAGTGCAGTACCGGATACTTGAACCTTATAAGTACAATTTCTCGGTAACTAGCCCGGAAACTAGCTTAAGTCAGGCATTTGATAGTGCAATCCGTTATGTAGTGGGCCATTCAAAAATGGATGACGTTCTAACCAGTGGCCGAGAAGTTGCTCGTCAGAATGTAAGCGAAGAATTACAAGCGATTATTGAACCTTACGATATGGGTATCTCTATTGTTGATATGAACTTTAAAGATGCACGTCCACCGGAAGAAGTGAAAGCGGCTTTCGATGATGCCATTGCAGCTCAGGAAGACGAACAACGTTTTATCAATGAAGCTGAAGCTTATTCTCGTGAAATTGAACCTCGTGCTCGAGGCCAAGTAAATCGTATGGCCGAGGAAGCTCAAGCTTATAAAGAACAATCTATCTTAAAAGCGCAAGGTGAAATCGCCCGATTTGAAGAGTTGTTACCTCAATATCAAGCAGCACCTAAAGTTACCCGTAGCCGGATCTATCTTGAAACACTTGAGTCTGTGTATTCCAATACCAGCAAAATCATGGTCGACACTAAAGGCACTGGTAACATGCTGTATTTACCTTTGGACAAAATATTGGAAAAACAAAATGCCAGCAACGCCCCTTCGACTAATAGAAGTACTTTAGAAGGTTTGCGTAATCAGGATCCCGTATCGAGCAATATTACTCAAGATAACGGCATACGCAGTGACCGTTCACGCAGTGGGAGAAACTAAGCGATGAAAAATTTCATATTAGTCATCATTATCGCCCTTGGCGCTTTAGTTTTTAGTTCACTTTTCGTTGTAGACGAAGGTGAAAAAGCCATCGTTATCCAGTTTGGTAAAGTACAGCGTGATAGCGACAATGGTGTAACCGTTGTTTTCGAACCTGGTCTGCACTTTAAACTGCCCTTGATTGACCGCGTCATTAATTTGGATTCGCGTATTCAAACTTTGGATGAAGTCGCTGACCGTTTTGTTACCTCAGAGAAGAAAGATTTAATCGTAGATCTGTATGTAAAATGGAAAATCAAAGATTTTGCTAAATACTACTTAGCCACAGGCGGATTTAAAGACAACGCCGAAATCTTACTTCAGCAAAAAGTGAACAACGGAATACGATCTGAATTTGGTACCCGTACCATTTCACAGATTGTATCTGGTGAGCGCTCAGAGTTAATGGATGAAGCAATGGCACAGGCCTCTGATAGTTCAGACGAGCTTGGCATTGAAATTGTTGATGTGCGTGTGAAGCAGATTAATTTACCTGAAGAAGTACGTAACTATATTTTCCAACGTATGCGCACTGAGCGTGACGCGGTAGCTCGTGAGCACCGTTCAGAAGGTAAAGAAAAAGCAGAATTCATCAAGGCGAATATGGATGCAAAAGTGACAGTAATGTTAGCTGATGCTGAACGTAACGCACGTAAACTGCGCGGTGAAGGCGATGCAAAAGCAGCTGAAATATACGCTAAAACGTATACCAAAGATGCTGAATTCTATAACTTCCTACGTAGTATGGATGCTTACAAAAACAGCTTCAATGACAAGCAAGATGTTATTGTGCTTGAACCTGATAGTGACTTCTTCAAATACATGAAGAGCGAATCAGGCAAGCCATAATAATCGTTTACCTAAGTGCCCCATATACTGGGGCATGTTATAAAGTGTTATCTAGGCCTGTCCCCCAAACAGGCCTTTTCGTTAATCTCCTCTGATTAAACAACTTCCTTTAGTCAAATATCCCTAGGTGATTCATCCGGTGATGATGATAGAATCGTCACATTGTGCCTAATGTATGACGCTGATTAATGCGCGAAGATATTCAACAATTATTGCCGAAATTTTTAGATTTACTCCTTGATGCAGTTTGTGTGGTAGATACACAAGGTCGGTTTGTATTTGTGAATGCCGCCAGCGAACGCATTTTTGGTTATACCTCGAGCGAATTGCTCGGCACGTCTATGATTGATCTTGTGTATCCGGACGATCGAGAGAGAACGATCAGTACCGCACAAAAAGTAATGAACGGCCAACCAGTCCCCCATTTTGAAAACCGCTATATACATAAGAACGGACATCTAGTTGATATTATGTGGTCTGCATCTTGGTCAGCCACCGAAGGTATGCGCTTAGCTGTTGCTCGGGATATCACTCAAGTGAGACGTGCTGAGCGGCTGCAAAAAGCACTATACGATATATCAGAAGCGGCACATACTGCAGCGAACTTAACGACGCTGTATCGGCATATACATCAAATTATCACCACTTTGCTACCTGCCCAGAGCTTTTGCGTCACGCTATATCATTCAAATAACAATGAAGTGGTTTTTCCTTACTATGTCGATCAACTCCAGCGTAGCTATCACAGCCGTGAACTTGTTGAAGATGAGCCTCTAGCCAAGGTCATTTTAGGCGGCAAGCCACTGTTAATACATGGGCCACTAAGCGGAGCGTCTAGCAGCCAATTGCCGCCTAATAAATTAAATGGTTTGGATTGGCTTGGTATACCACTGATTTCTGCTGACAGTGTCATCGGTGCACTTGTCTTGCAGCATTCCACTGACAGTGGTGACTATTCTGAACAAAGTGAACAGCTATTACATTTTGTTTCGGTGCAAATTGCCAATGCGATTACGCGCAAGCAAACGGAAACCCGTCTGTTGCACTTGGCTAACCACGACGCATTGACTAATCTGGCTAATCGCTCACTATTCAATGTGCGTTTCGATTTTGCATTAAAACAAGCACAACGTGAAAACCAGCAAATGGCATTACTTTATATCGACTTAGATAAGTTCAAAATGATCAACGATACCCTAGGACATGAAGTGGGCGATGGGGTTTTAGTCGAATTCAGTCAGCGTTTGGTGGCTGGCATACGTTATTCTGATACAGCTGGGCGCATGGGCGGTGACGAATTTACGCTATTGTTGGTCAATATTCATGGCCAACGTGACGTGGAATTGGTTGCAGACAAACTCAACGAATCAATTGAAAAACCGATGATAATACGCGGACACACCATCAACATTACAGCTAGCATTGGCTTAGCGATATATCCATTTGACGGCATAAATAGAGAGCAACTTTCCAGTGCGGCGGATACCGATATGTATCGTCAGAAAAACGATGCTCAACTGAAACAGTTAAAACGGTAGTTCTCGACCGACCAACATTGGCATCTACCTAATAACCTCTATGCTTCCAAAATTGAATTTCACCGTCACCATGTTCCATTAGGACACTGAACGTTTTTTCTGCCAAGACCTGATCATCATGTTTAATGACCATACGCCAGTCCCCTACTTTATTATTGATCGGTAACCAAATGGTATCGCCTAAATAAAAGTCCCAGTCATTATTTGCCACATATACCTCACCGGTAAATGGCGGCATGATCTGGCCCGACGCATCAGGGATATCAGGATGATAAATATAATAAGTGAGTTTTTTACCCTTGGCTTTTTTACAATTAACGATAAAACCGAACTCAATATCAAGTTCGGCGGGTATATCGGTGGTAAAAGTTTTTATTTTGGGTAAAGCTTTTTCTTTCTCATTCCAGTGCTTATAAATACCGAAGCTGGTGATATCAAAGAACGAACGTAATTTAGACACCCTCTTGACCTCGATTTTCTATGGAGACAGAGACGACACAACTAACGTGTAACAATTGTTTGCGCACCTTCGACCAATTTGTCTCGGTCTATTTTTTCTGGCACCTGAGCGCCTTTACGTGCCAAAGGCCGTGCTTCAATGCTGTTTTTCCAGCGGATCAAATGCTCGAGCCCGTTAATATCAATTCCTGACCATTCATACGTCCGAACCCAACACCAATTTGCCATATCTGCAATACTGTATTCCCCTGCTAAATACTCATGCTGACTTAATTGTGTATCTAATACTTCGAACAATCTTCTGCCTTCCTTTTGATACCGATCGATAGCAGGTTGAATTTTTTCTGGGAAATAACGGTAAAACACATTTGCTTGTCCCATCATCGGCCCAATGCCACCCATTTGAAACATCAGCCATTGGATAACTTGCGATCGCCCCTTAGCATCACTTGGCAGAAACTGACCTGTCTTTTCAGCCAAATAAAGCATAATGGCACCAGACTCAAAAACAGAAAAATTGCCGTCATCTCTATCAACTAATACCGGAATGCGTCCATTCGGATTACGCGCTAAAAACGCTGGAGTTTTCTGCTCTTGCTCCATCAAATTAATACTATGTACTTCATAGGGTAAACGCATTTCTTCTAATGCAACGGAAGCTTTCCAGCCATTTGGTGTAGACGATGTATATAAATCAAACATGCTAAATCCTTTTAAGCTCGTGCTGCAGGACGAGAACTAACTAAGTCATACCAACGTTGTAAGTGAGTTTGCTCTGGTGAAATACGTAGCTTAACGACTCGACCAAAATCTATGGCGCATACTGCGGTAATATCAGCAATGCTAAATTTTTCGCCAGCGAGGTATGTATGCTGACTTAATCTGTCGTTCATTATTTCAAGAAACTTAGTCGCCTCTTCGCCGGCCACTTTTCCGAATTCAGCTACGGGTGACATACGATCCTTAAAATAACCTGTTGAATGTTGGAAACACATACCGATTTGCATAAACAAACCAAACTCTGCTTGGCGTTGCCACATATCAATTTGCGCTTTTTCAAGGGGAGTAGTTCCCATCAAAGGTGTTTGAGGATACAACTCTTCAAAATACCGGCAAATAGACACAGATTCATAGATACACGTCCCATCATCCAATTCTAATACAGGTACCTTTGCCATCGGATTTTTGGCTCGCATAACAGGGCTCAGGTTTTCACCACCTTGTATATCAATCTGAACGTAGTCCATCGGAATATTTTTTTCGGCTAAAAAAAACCGCACTCTGCGAGGCGTAGGTGCGGTCTTAGTTTCATATATTTTCATTTCACGGCTCCAGTGTCAGTTGCTGCACTGGGCAATGGACACCATTAATCAGTTATGCTGTAACCAGTAGCGTTGTTTGAGCGCTTGGTACTGCTCTGTGGTTTTGTAGAGTTTTAGTGCATTATTTATCAAAGGAACTAATTCCTTATGTTTATTATGCACATAGTGATACAAGGGTACAGAAATAATTGTTCTATAGGTGCTTTCGCTCAACATTGAACTGTTATCAATGATTTCACTGGCACCGAGTACTAATAAGCTATTTTCGCTTAAATTAAAGGCAGTAAACAACGCCTCTACCGAATTATACCGCTTAAGCTTCACATGGTTTTCAGTCGCCCATTCTTTCACCACAAGCAATTCGTTGGTGACAAATACTTCGCTTCCTTTAGGAAGACTACTTGAACACATATCGAGGTTTTTACAGACTAAATAAAAAGTGATATTTGTCAGTGGTTCAGGTATCCGCAACAGTGATGGTGATAGCCTGCTGTAACCATCAACGCGCATCAATTCTCCATCGCTACCAAAACGATATGAATTAAGTGATGCGGCTAGTGATTCGAATCGGGTAACGGTTATGTCATAACCAAGTTGACGATAAATACTTTGCATTAAATTAGACGCAAAGAATGTTTCTTTCATGCCTGTAACCGAAGAGAAATATAACTGGGGCTGCTGCTGGGTATCCACATTTGTGTTCATCTCATAAACGATTTGAGCGCCATTAATCACACCGTTGACCAATGCTTCACTATTATCTTCATGGATACTTTTTGCAAAACTACGCGCAGCATTTAAGGCAAGTTTTGCGTCGGCGTCTCTATCAAAGAACTGCACTAAGGTGTCTGATTGTGCTAATGACTCGACCGACGTTTTCATACGCTCACTTGGCAAATATTCAGAAAAACTATCGGTAGTCACCGGTAACGAACCCAAACCAATCGCCAAGGACGCATTATTGTTCAATAAAAATCTAAGTAAGTCGGTGAGCTGTGCTTTGTTCTTAGCGGAGCGGGGAACTACCCATAACTCTAAAGGGGCGACTTCACTATGGTTATCTTCTCTCGCTTTGGGAAAAGGAAAAAAACCAATATTTTCTGACTCAGTGCCATCAATAGCGCCTTCTGCAAATTGTCCCATAAGCGTCATAGCCGCCTGTTTATTCTCAACCACTTTAATTGCTTGCTGCCAAGTCCAGCGACGCTCTGGTGCGAAAAACCATTCCTGACCTAACAATTGATTGAATTGCTCTATTAAACCGGATGCATTCAGCTGCCCTAATGGGCTCGCGCTAATTAGCTGCTGACGAAACGCGGTTCCTCCAACATCCATTGACAAATAATCTAACCAAGCAAGTAAAGGCCAACTTTCTTGAATCGCTTGAACTAAGGGGCTAGCACCTTGATTTTTTATCTGCTGGCATAACGTTACAAACTCATTCCATGTCTTAGGTGGTCGGACGTTAAGTTCTTTGAAGACAGATTTATTGTAATAAAAACCCCAACCATATTGGGCTAAAGGGAGAGCATAAGTGCCAGTTTCATTTGTAACGCTATTCAATACAGCGGGTTGTAGTGCCTTTTGCAATTCAGCCTTGGGCAGTAATGTATCGATTGGTTGAATAACATCCTGAGCAATCAGCGAACGCAAACGCTGCCCCCCCTGCCAGTATAGAAGATCATATTCACCAGTTTCTAACCAACTGGGTAATAATCGTTTGAAGTCATTGTCATTGAAAAAAGCTAATTTAATACGAAATTGGCTATATTTTTTTTCAAAGTCATCGAAGACCTGACGATAAACGTCACTTTGATTTTCACTTGTAGTCAGCACAGCAACGGATAGGGTCTGCGCTGCTGATACATTTGTAGCAATACCGATGTAACAGCATAAACCCCAAACGAACCAAATGATTTTAATCATAAAAAAAGGTATCCCCGCCCTGCAAAATATAAACACTGAATGAGAATCAGAGCTCGAAACTGCAACGTTTTTCCGCAAGAAAAATATGTATTCAAAGCCAATTTTAGGTGCTTTGATGTTACTTTGACATTAGACCAAAGGTCATTTATTCCACCTAAGGATTAAAAATACATTAACTTTAGTCTTATTCATCGTGCTTAATGGTTGTTTGCCAATTCTGCAGATGTTCTTCCGCCTGTTTCTTTAATGTTTTATGATGCGTTTTGACCCACCAGCTTTCCAACAATCTAATATTCTTACGGTTGGCTTTGTAAAAGATGTCGCTTATATCCCCAACAAAAGGGATCAGGCCAATCAGAAAATCAAAAATCGTGTTGCGGATCATCGCTATTCGCAGGGATTTAGGGGCTCCCATCTGGCCTGCTAAATGAACAATATGGGCCGAAAGTGCCATACCGACCAGGTCACCTAAGCCTGGGATCAACCCGATAACACCGTCTAAACCGAAGCGGATATTGGTAAAAGGTATCCCTACAGCAGAATCAAGAATATGCGCCATTCTTTGCGCTTTACGCAACGCTTTAGGGGCTTTTAAAGAAGTCGTTTCCATTATTTATCACTTCCTAACTCAGTGGCTAGCTCAGCACTTAATTGTACATTTCGTTGCGGCAACGCCCACCCAGCAAGATTTTTTTCGATTAACTGCGCCAGCGCAGAAATGTGCTCAGGATGGGCATTTAAAGCTTCAATATATTCATAGCGTTCACCGCCCGCTTGCAAAAAATAATCTCTATTTTCGACACCAATTTCTTCGATAGTTTCGAGACAATCTGCGGAAAAACCAGGACAGATCATTTGTACCGATTTGACACCTTGCCCAGGTAATGCCTTAAGTGTGTGATCAGTATAAGGTTGTAACCACTCTTCTCGCCCAAAGCGAGATTGAAATGTCACCATATATTCTTCTTTAGCCAAGCCCAATTTTTCTGCAATTAATCGCGAGGTTTTATAACACTCACAATGATAAGGATCACCAGAGGTTAAATAACGCTTGGGTATTCCATGGTAAGTAAAAATAAGCTTATCAGCACGACCGTTAGAGGCCCAGTGAGACTCGATACTTTTAACGAGTGCATCAATATATGGGCCAAAATCATGATAATGACTGATAAAACGTACATCCGGTATCCAGCGCGTTTGGCGAAGAACGCCTCCTAGAGCGTCAAAGGTGGAGCCATTTGTTGCACCGCTATACTGCGGATAAAGTGGTAACACCAACAACTGCCGAACGCCCTGTTCAAGCATATTTTGCGTAACCGATTTTATCGACGGCGAGCCATAACGCATAGCAAAATCTACGACGACTTTGTCGCCGTACTTTTCTTTCATGCTTAGTGTCAATGCCGCAGCCTGATCTTGAGTATGAAACATTAAGGGTGAGCCTCGCTCCGTCCATACTGTGCTATATGCATGCGCTGAGCGCTTAGGTCGAATATTCAAAATCACTAAGTTCAGGATCATCCACCAGAGAAGTTTGGGTACCTCAACTACCCTGGGGTCAGATAAAAACTCACGTAGATAACGTTTTAACGCTCCCTTTTCAGGGGCTTGTGGTGTACCGAGATTAGTGATTAGTACGCCAATTTTATCTTCTTGTTTATGGGTAAATGTGCCATTGGAGAGATATTTCATTTGTTTACTCAACTTCTATTAATCAATAAATCTGTGCAACAAATACGTCGAAAAATCGCTATCGGACTTGTTGCATTTTGAATTTAGCCATTACTTATGGTCATACGGTGGTTAGCCGGGATAGTAAGTTGCAGCGCCAGGTCCAACGGGCATGCCGAAGATAAATACCCAAAGGTAAAATAGCACGCTCCAACCCACCATAAAAACCAAGCTGTATGGCAGCATAGTGGCAATGAGCGTTCCCATCCCGAGGTTTTTCTTATACTGAGCGGCAATGGCTAATATCAACCCAAAGTAACTCATCATAGGTGAAATAACATTGGTCACCGAATCACCAATTCGATATGCCGCCTGAATCACTTCAGGTGAAAAACCGACTAACATCAGCATGGGCACAAAAATTGGCGCAGTGACCGCCCACTGAGCAGATGCACTGCCAAGGGATAGGTTCACCATGCCACACATTAAGATAAAGAATATAAATACGCCTGGCCCATCAAGACCAATAGTTTGGATAAGCTCAGCACCCTTTACCGCCAAGACGGTACCTAAATTCGTCCAATTGAAGAATGCCACAAATTGAGCAGCAAAAAACACCAACGTAATATATAGGCCCATAGCGCCCATACTTTTGGACATCGCATTGATCACATCTTTATCATTATTCATCGTGCCGGCCACTTTCCCATATACAAAGCCTGGAACAGCAAACGTGATAAAAATGAATGCCACGATACCCTTTAGAAAAGGCGAGCCTGCTATGGCACCTGTTTCTGGATGACGTAAAATCCCGTTTTCTGGCACTATGGTTAATGCAAGCACTGCACATAACAGTACAAAGCTTACACCAGCCCAGCGCAAGGCTATTCTCTGCTGCGCACTAGGCGCAGTCATCTCTTGCTTATCAAGTTCAATAGACGCTTCACTCGGGTCATATTCTCCTAAACGAGGCTCAACAATTTTCTCGGTAACAAATGCGCCTAATCCTGCAATCAGAAAAGTACTGATAAACATGAAGTACCAGTTTACTTCCGGACCAACGACATAATCTTGATCGATCATATGGGCAGCCGCTTCGGTAATACCGGATAACAAAGGGTCAACAGTTCCTAATAATAGATTAGCACTGTACCCGCCTGATACACCCGCAAAGGCCGCAGCCAAACCCGCTAATGGATGACGGCCCAAAGAATGAAATATCATTGCTGCCAGCGGTATTAACACGACGTAACCCAACTCAGAAGCCGTGTTAGATAAAATGCCTGCCAATACGATAACGACTGTGACCATGCGCTTCGATGCATTCATTACCATGGCGCGCATTGCGGTTGATAATAAGCCTGAGTGCTCAGCAACAGAGACACCCAATAATGCCACTAATACGGTGCCAAGAGGCGCAAACCCCGTAAAGTTAGTGACCAAATGGGTGACAATTCTTTGCAACCCTTGTGCATTTAACAGCGATACGACTTCTATCATGCCATCGGGTGAACGCCCTTTGGCACCAATGGGCCTTGGGTCAATTACACTCACATCAAAATATCCTAAGATACCGCTGAGAACGACAATCGACATGGCTAATATCGCGAACAAGGTAATCGGGTGAGGAAGCAAATTCCCTAGCCATTCGACTGTTGCTAAAAATCGTGAAAACCACCCTGACTGGCTTTCTTGTTTCGGTTGGTTTTTCTGTATTTTAGTGTCTGGCAAACCGACTCCTTAATTGTTCTTATACGTTTTTACGGTTACCTACCCATAGTACCTAATTCACTAAGCAAACGTTAGAGTCGAGATGAGAGTGCTAGTTTTCTGATGATATTTCAGTCAAAACGGTTGTTTTTTAGTAAAAAAGTATTTGTATCTCGGGCGGAACGCTTTATTGTTATAAGAAAAAAATTAGGCTTTAAATTGTTGCTGCCAAAAGGAAATTCAGATGACAGATAAGCAACCTCAAGATAAGAACGACAAGCAATCGCCCGCCACTGAATTAGCACAACTTCGACAAATTGTTTTTGGTGATGCGCAAAGAAATCTTGAGCAGAAAATAGACCAACTCGGACACAGCTTGCAGACTCAACTCAAGCACCTCGAACAACAAACATCTCGTCAGTTTGGTCAACTTCAAGAAGCAATTGAAAGTCATGTGCACCAACTAGAAGACAAGCTATTAAACGCAGACAAAGATCAAGATGCCAAAGCAAACGAATTATTTACTTTGAATAAGAACTTGTCATCTGAACTCGAAATGGCAGAAGCGGCGAACAAGCAAGAAACCGACGCGTTGCACAAACGAATTGATCACGATCTAAACGCCCTCTCAATGAAGTTTTCTGAGCAGTTAAAACAAGCTCTTGCACAGCTAACTCAAGTGTCAAATGATTTAAATTCCTCTAAAACCGATCGTAAAACTCTGGCGAAGTTGCTTGCGACTGTCGCCTCCAACTTGGAAACTGGCGATGACGAGTAATCTCTATCATGTCGTCTCAGGGAAGTAACAACCAGCATGACCAAGAGCGGCAACTTCAAGAGTTGCGGCAAATTCTGTTTGGTCAAAACAACCAACATCTCACTGATGCTTTACGACACAATGCTAGAGAAATTGTCAGTGACGTATTTTCAGAAGCCTTAAAGGATCGTCAAGACAAAGACGGTAGCGTTAAGAAGGTTATGGCGCCGTTGGTTGATAAGTCGGTCGAATATTCTGTCACGAATCGAAAAGAACAGTTTGTTGGCTATTTATACCCCATAGTTGGCAGCGTGGTGCGTAAATCGGTTACCGCTTTTTTGAGCGAGTTTATAGAGCGTACCAATCAGTTACTCGAGAATAGTTTAACGATTAAAGGACTCACTTGGCGAATAAAAGCGCGTCAGGCGGGCATTCCTTACGCAAACTACGTTGCCAGTCAAACTTTTAACTACCGCGTTGAACAAGTTTTTTTAATCCATCGGGAGACCGGTTTGCTGCTTAGAAATGTGTCATATAATCAGCAACAATCCGAGGATGCCGATCTTATTTCCTCTATGTTAACGGCTATAAATGACTTCGTATCTGATTCGTTTAAACCCAATATAGAAGGGCGTGAACAAACGTTAAATATTGTGAAAACCGACGATTTCACATTAGTACTTAAAGCTGGCCCTAGTGCGGTATTAGTCGCAGCGGTAACGGGCAATATGCCGCAAAAGATAGCAGACCTGCTACAACTGACGATAGAAGAGCTACATAGTCTTTACGAAAAGCAGTTGCATGAATTTAAAGGTGATGCAGCCCCATTTGCTGATTGTGACCAACAGCTAATGGACTGCTTAGTGTCTGAACTTAAAGAAACAGCTAAACAAAAAAAATCTAAGCCGTGGATGGCATGGAGTATTTTACTCATTGCTGTAATAGGGATGAGTTACTACATCTATAAATTGTGGATAGTCCAAGACTATGTTGAACGAATTCAAGCGATCAATGAGCAGCCTGGCATCATGCTAGTACAGTTAGAAAGTAAGGGTATAAAGCAGATTAAAGTGGATGTGATGCGTGACCCAAACGCGAAGCCCATCATAAAATGGCTTAGAGAACAAAATATTCCCAAAAAAATGATTAGCTTGACCGAAAAATCGTACTTATCATTAGAACCGCAAATAGTCCAAGAACGGGTAAACGTTGTTGCTGCTCAGTTTGCTGGAATCACAGTTATCGGACAAGGTGAATCCACGCGGCTAATCGGTAAACTGAATCAACCCAAATTCAGTGAGCTCAACCTTGCCCTGTCCAAATTGCCAGGATTAACCGATGCCCAGATCATGTTGCAAGACGTTGAGGTAACAAGCCCCGAACGAGTGAACATTGATGACAATGCACATTTCAATGCGCTCATAAAACTAAAAATTGGCCAAATAAATAGCACTTCAATTGAGTTTGCTATCGACAGTACTGAGCTAAGTCCTCAAGCCCGAGAAAAACTGGCCGCTATTACTGCACAAGCTAAATCCTTGCTAATGCTAGCCCGTAAAGTCCAGCTTGACGTAAACTTTTTGCTTATTGGCGCTAGCGACACCAATGGCTCACAGTCCTACAATGAAATGTTAAGTGTCAAGCGTGCCCAAACCGTAAAGAATGCCATACAAGATGGCGGAATTCCTGCCGATAAGCTTAATGCCATCGGTATCGGCGTAATCGATTTACCCGCTGCGGGCAATGACACACGCAAGGTTTTGTTTAACGTCATTACAACTCAAGCCGCACAGCAGTAATGGACAATAAATAGTTATGATCCAGAAAAAAATATGTTTACTAGGTGCCTCAGGTGTCGGAAAAACGAGTCTCATCAAGCAATATGTTCAAGGGATCTTTTCTGAAAAATATCTGACTTCAATAGGGGTCAAAATAGACAAAAAGCTCGTTGTATGTGAAGACGATTCTGTACAACTCATGCTGTGGGATATAGAGGGAATTGATCGTTACTGCGGTTTTCAGCCAAAATATATTCGCGGCGCTTCTGCCCTTATTATAGTGGTCGATCATACTCGCTCACAATCCCTGGTTGAAGGAATAGAGATTTTTCGATTAGCCCGAGATGTGTCAGATATCCCAGCTATTTTAGTGATCAATAAATCAGATCTAAGTACCGCGTGGCACTGGAGTGACGATGAGTTAGTTGATTTTTCCCATCCGTTTAGCCATACATTTCGCACTAGCGCGAAAACCGGAGAAAATGTTGACCAACTATTCTCTGTCCTTGCCCAACACTTACTAAGTGAGGCTAGCCGGTGAACATATCTCTTTTTAAAACACTAGGTATCGTTGATTGTTGCATATTCAAACGCATTGCTTCAGGAAGCTACGAAGTCATTTATGCTGAAAACGAATGGATAGATATATTGTTGCCTCACGCGCGCGATGAAAATAAGTTTATCGCTCCTTGCGGTAGTCCTTTTTTAGATGATTTTATAGCGCAGGCGGAGGAGTTTTGCGAACTTGTAACTGATGGGAAAATAGAGTCTGGTATATGGAGTGAAAACATTGATGACCAGGAATTAAAGTTGAGCGCCTATGCCACCACAGATAAAGGCGACTTTTATTTAATCATCGACAACATAGTTGAACAATACAATCGACGTCAAAAAACGCTTCAGTCAGCGCGAGAATTATTATTATCTAATGATAAAATCGTAGCTCAACAAGAATATATTCATCAACGTCTAGACGAACTTCTTAGTCAATCGTCCACCCTAAAAGACATGCAACAACCTATTACCGAAGTTATCGAAAAGACAGAAGTAGGAGTGGCTATCCTATCACCTAACCTTAAACCTGTTAGTCAGAATCCTGCCCTTTATAGTGTTTTCGATTCCCACCTAGCCTCAGTGAAAACAGAACCTTACCAGCTAATTCTTCAATTATTTGAGAAGCAATATCCTGAATTTGAACGCGTCATTAGCACTGGTAGTCGTTGGAGCGGTGAACTCTTTTGGTTGCAACCACCAAACAGCGAGAAGTGGCTTAAATTAGCGGTATATCCAGTTAAAACAGATTTCCAAAAAATTACCCATTGGGTTTTTATTATCAGCGATATTTCTCAAGTTAAGCACTTATTGCAAAATAACGAAAAACTGACTCACTACGATGCGCTCACAGCCATTCCCAATAGGCAATATTTCTGGATGCAGCTCGAGCAATCGGTCAATAATGCGGTTCCGTTTTATTTATTATATTTAGATATTAAGAACTTTAAGCGCATCAATGAGGTTCACGGCCATTCGCGCGGTGATAAGATTATTAAGGAACTAGTTGAACGCATAACACCTCACGTGAGTAGTGGTGATATGTTCGCCCGCATCGGTGGCGGTGAATTTGCCATTATTCGTCAAAAAACGGTAACCCAGCAGCAGTGTATCGATTTAGGTAATACACTTATTGAAGTGGCAACCCAACCATTTTATCTACCCAATGGTGCACATTGTGAGGTGGGTTTAAACATTGGGGCCGCGAGCTTTCCCAGAGATGCTGATGACGCTGAGACATTGATGAAGTTTGCCGATCTCGCCGTTTTTAATGCTAAGAAGCTCGAAAAAAGCAGCGTGCAGTTTTATTCGCAAAAACTCAAAGATGCATCACAACGTATTATTGAGCTCGAAAATGCATTACAAACCGCCATTGCTAACCATGAGTTCGAACTGTTTTTGCAGCCAATGCTTGACCTTACCAGCGGCACCATCCTTAAAGCAGAAGCGCTATTGCGCTGGAATCGATTCGATAGTGAACGTATTGGCCCCGACGAATTTATCCCTATCGCCGAACAAACAGGGTTAATCATTCCTATTGGTAAATGGGTCATTTCAAAAGCCTGTGAAATGATAAGTACACTCAATCACAGAGGACACAGCTGTAAATTATCAGTCAATTTATCCCCACGACAAGTCGGCGATAGAAACTTACTCACTTTTATTCAAAACGAAATTAGAAATCACCATATTCAACCCAATCAATTGGAACTAGAACTCACCGAAGGGGTGTTAGTAGATAACTATGATAAAGTCCAATTTTTACTCACTGAAGTCAGAAAACTAGGTGTCAGTGTGTCTATTGATGACTTTGGCACTGGATACAGTTCGCTTTCATATTTAAAGAAATTGCCAATAGATCATATTAAAATAGATAGATCTTTTGTGCAGGATTTAGTTGATGACGAAAATGATAGGGCCATTATTATGGCTATTATCGCCATGGCCCATAGTTTGAAACTGAATGTTATTGCTGAAGGAGTAGAAACGGAACTACAGCGTGATTTTTTACAGTTAAATCACTGTAACCTAGCCCAAGGTTATTTGTTTAGTCGCCCACTTCCGTTTATGGAATTCTGCGAATACTTGGGCAATCTAACTAACCAAAAGCTGATAGTCCAGTCTGAGCACGACCCAAAATAAGCGCGTGTACATCGTGAGTACCTTCATAGGTATTCACTGCTTCTAAGTTAAGTACGTGGCGGATTACATGAAACTCATCTGAAATCCCATTTGCACCATGCATATCACGGGATATGCGCGCGATATCAAGAGCCTTTCCACAAGAGTTACGTTTAATTAAAGAAATAGCTTCAGGTGCGAGGACGTTAGCATCCATTAAACGCCCTGCTTGCAGACATGCCAGCAATCCAATAGAAATTTCAGTCTGCATATCGGCCAGTTTCTTTTGGATCAATTGATTGGCTGCCAATGGACGAGAAAATTGCTCTCGGTCTAAACAATATTGTCGTGCTTGATGCCAACAAAACTCCGCTGCGCCTAAACTTCCCCAAGCAATACCAAAACGCGCTTTGTTCAAGCAGCTAAAAGGACCTTTTAAGCCTTGTACATTTGGCAGAATATTTTCTGTTGGCACAAAGACATCGTGCATCACAATTTCACCTGTTACCGACGCCCGTAATGAAAACTTTCCTTCAATTTTAGGTGCAGACAACCCCGGCATGTTTTTCTCAAGTATAAATCCGCGAATAACACCATTTAACTTCCCCCAGACGAGGAAAACATCGGCGATCGGAGAATTGGTTATCCACATTTTGTTGCCGTTTAATATATACCCTCCATCCACTTCCTCAGCACGAGTGAGCATACTGGCTGGATCTGAGCCAGAATTCGGCTCGGTTAGACCAAAGCAGCCCACCCATTGCCCAAGCGCCAACTTAGGCAGATAACGCTGTCTTTGCTCATTGCTACCAAACGTAAAAATTGGATACATAACCAATGATGACTGCACACTCATCGCACTGCGGTAACCACTGTCAACACGCTCCACTTCTCTGGCAAGCAACCCATAACTAACGTTGTTCACTTCAGCACAGCCGTATTCTTGAGGTAAGGTACAACCCAATAATCCAAGCTCACCCATTTCTGACATGATGTCTCGATCAAAGTATTCATGACGATTACCCTTTAATATTCTGGGCATAAGCTTTTGTTGACAATATTGATGAGCGGTATCGCGAATAAGACGCTCATCATCTTGCAACAAGCCATCAAGATTCAGAGGATCTTGCCAATTAAATTTAGCAGTTGAATGGTTAGTCATATTTCCCTCAAATCAGGTGTTAGTGGGCTTACCGAGGCTATATGTCACTCGGTAATGCAAACTAAAACGGAGCTGGATACTGTTTTAATACGCTGGCGATATCAACTTTAGCCTGTTCACTAAGTGGCTTTTTAAACGCCGCAATGTTTTCCTGTAATTGCGTCATATTCGTTGCGCCAATAATAGTTGACGTCACACCATCAACGTTATCACACCAGGCTAATGCTAATTCACAAGGTGTTAAACCATGTGCCTTAGCAACGTCCATATAGCCAGAAACGGCTAACTCAGTACTCGTTGTATCTCGGAAAATACCGTTACGTTGTTCTAACGTCCATCGGCTTCCTTCTGGGCGTTGATTGTTCAGATACTTTCCGCTTAGCGCACCGCCGGCAAGGGGTGACCAAGGTAAATAAGCAATATTTTCTGCTACACAATATTCTATAAGATACGGCCAATCCTTGCTGTGCAACAAACTAAACTCATTTTGCATCGACACCATACGTGGCAAATCATGTTGCTTACTCAAATTTAAGTATTGCGTTAGCCCCCACGGAGTTTCGTTTGATAAGCCACAGAAACGGATCTTGCCCTGTTCGACACAGGTGTTCAAAGCTTGAAGAACCGTTAGCATTTGTGCGGTTTCTGCGGCGCTGTCAGTCTTAGAGAAACTAACGCGGCCCACAGCATGTTTAGCAAAATGTGGCGATGTTCGGTTTGGCCAATGCAGCTGATATAAGTCAATATAATCCGTGTTTAAACGCTTTAATGAATCATCTACCGCCTTTATCACTGACGCTGGAGAAATTGGGCTGCCTTGGCGAATATAAGATAATCCCGGTCCGACAATTTTGGACGCTAAAATAATGTTTTTTCGACGTTCAGGATGACGCCCTAGCCAGTCACCAATGATTCTCTCTGTTTGACCATATTTTTCACCCGATGGAGGGACCGGATATAATTCAGCAGTGTCGACAAAGTTAACGCCCTGTTCTAAGGCATATTCAATTTGCTGATCTGCGTCCTGTTGCGTATTTTGCACGCCCCAAGTCATTGAACCTAAGCACACTCGGGAAACAGACAGACCACTATGGCCTAATTCCGAATAATTCATTTATATTCCTTATTTTTCTGCATTTGCGGGATGGTTCGACCTATTATACTTGCCTATTTTTTTTGCGCGCAGCTGGAAATGTTATCAGATATTACCGTCAGTCATTATCCATTGAACTAGGCGACTCAGGTAACTTATACAATTTATATAGCAAATCAGGTTGATATAAAGCTTCGATCGCCTTGGTTAGATCGGGGATTACATTTTGATGCAATGATTTTTTGGAAAAATGAAACCAATTTGAATTTTCGGCAAGTACCAGTGGTGTACCAAAATCCTGTATATTTTCGCCCAACGCTATTAGGTTGTATTCAATTCCCTGTAAAGAGCCCACCACCGCATTAACCCGGTTCAATCTAAGCAAGTTAAGGCCTTGAGCATAATCACTTACTTGGAGTTTACGCAATTGAGTATCTTCATCAAAAGTTCTCGAAAAACTCGCTCCGCGAATGACAGCAATATGATTCAGTAACAATAATTGATTATAAGTAGATAAATTTCGACCCATTTGAGGTAGCACAATAACCCTCGACTTTGAGATAGGCCCTATAAATGTCACATAATCATTTAATTGAGCGTTTCGAAATATAACGGCTCCATCTAATGTCCCTCGCTGGACACCAGAAATCACTCTTGCGTATGGCCAAAGTACGATATCAAATTTGATACCCGTTTTGACGCTTAACAAATCAAGGTAGCGTACAACTGAACCAGTTAGTTCATTCTTGTTGTTAACATAAGCAAATGGCGCAAATCCAGGCACACCTACTTTTAATGTAGTCGTTTGTGGTGGCGTTTTGGCAACAAGCTGAGCTGAAAACCCGCAAAAGATAAAGCACAACAGTAGCCACTTAAACATATTTCATCACAAAATTATCGCTTAAAATGAAGGTTATTGATTATTTATGGTTCACTAAATTAATAATACGCAACCGATAAACGAAGTACAGAAAAACATAGTCGTTATAGCAACCCAAATTAATCATTAAGCATGTGAAAACATACCTCGGTTTATTTGACTAGGCGACATATCAAGGATCGATTCGAAATTTAGCGCCAGTCACTTTTCTTCAGACATAAAAAAAGGCCACCGAAGTGACCTTATTAAATTCTTAATCTAAACGATTATAGAATTTTAGATACTACACCAGCAC